>ODAJ012184108.1_pt1 | contig 73742 bp, 63 predicted proteins | sample 1539241 | NCBI WGS metagenome assembly ODAJ01 (sample SAMN02144231, study PRJEB22623) | gut metagenome | biome: sheep rumen | host: Ovis aries | place: New Zealand | reverse complement strand
CCAAACGACAGGTTTGGCAGCGAATGATTCTTTCAATCATTCGCCCGATGCTCATTGCAATGCGTATATGGCAAAACAGCAAGGCTGTTTCGCTGCGCAGCAAAGCTGCGCGGCGAAAAGCGTATTCGCTTTTCGCCGTCATATAATCATTATAAGGAAGATATAGAGAAATGTCAACATAAGGCAAGCGGGCGCACGAGGTGCGCCCGCTTGCCTGTGGGAATACGCTTATCTTCTCTGTTTGCTTACTCGATACCGAGCACTGTGTAGTCAGCAGCCTCAACGGCGGCCTTCATCGCTTCGGGATCAGCATTTCCGGTGACGACTGCGGTACCGGCCACATGGCTCACGACGGCGCTCTCCACGCCCTCCACTGCCTCCAGAGCCTTCTTTACACGCGCTTCACAGTGCGGGCACATCATGCCCTCGATCTTCAAAGTCTTTTCCATGGGTTTTTCCTCCTCGATGATGATTTCCGGGATCTCCGTCTGATTCCGGCGAGCTTTGTCATGACTCGCGTCATGGGGTTTGAACAGGTTGATACGCAGCGCGTTCATACAAACTGTGAAGCTCGAAAGGCTCATCGCAGCTGCGCCGATCATGGGATTCATCTCCCAGTTCCAGCCGAACAGAGCCTGATAGAAGCCCGCGGCCAGGGGGATGCAGATGACGTTATAGAAAAATGCCCAGAACAGGTTTTCATGGATATTCCGAAGCGTAACGCGGCTGAGACGCACCGCCGCGGAAACGTCCGTCAAGCGGGACTTCATGAGAACGACGTCCGCCGCGTCGATTGCTACGTCTGCGCCGGCGCCGATTGCAACGCCGAGGTCCGCCCGCGTGAGCGCAGGGGCGTCATTGATCCCGTCGCCCACCATGGCGACCTTCCCATAGGCCTGCAGCTTGCGGATCACGGCCTCTTTCCCCTCGGGAAGCACACCGGCAATGACCTGATCAACACCGGCCTCTGCGCCGATCGCCCCTGCCGTGCGCGCGTTGTCGCCTGTGAGCATCACGACGCGCATGCCCATCTGCTGCAGCTCTTTGACCGCCTGCGCGGAGTCCTCCTTGATGGTATCGGCAACGGCGATCAAGCCGAGGAGCTTTCCGTCGCGGCTGAAATACAGGGGAGTTTTGCCCTGGCTGGAAAGCCTTTCCGCCAGGGGCCGCCAGGCTGAGGCCTCAGCGCAGCGAGCGCACATATACTTACCGGAGCCGCCGAGCAGCTCAGACCCGTCGACTCGCGCTTTGAGGCCGTGACCGGGCAGCGCGGTAAAGCTATCAGCTTCATGAAGCGTCAGTCCTTCAGCCTGCGCGCGGCGCAGGATCGCTTTGGCAAGCGGATGCTCGGATGCCTTCTCCAGCGACGCTGCCAGGGTGAGCAGCTCGCGCTCGCTCATGCCCTCAGCGGGAAAGAGATCCGTCACTTCCGGCTCGCCCGCCGTGATGGTGCCGGTCTTGTCGAGCGCGACGATGTCCATTTTCCCGGCCTCCTCCTGAGAGACAGCAGTCTTGAACAGGATGCCGTTTTTCGCGCCGACGCCGTTGCCGACCATGATGGCCACGGGGGTCGCAAGCCCCAGCGCGCAGGGGCAGGAGATCACAAGGACCGAGATCGCGCGGGCAATCGCAAAGGTGAAGGATTTGCCGGCAAGGAGCCAAATGGCGAGCGTAACAAGCGCGATACCGATGACCGACGGAACGAACACCGCCGACACGCGATCCGCGATGCGTGCGATAGGGGCCTTGGTAGCAGCCGCATCCGATACCATGTGGATGATCTGGCTGAGAGTCGTGTCCTCTCCGACGCGGGTCGCCCGCGCGCGCAGATAGCCGGACTGATTGATGGTCGCGGCGGAGAGCCGGTCACCCGGGGCCTTGTCCACCGGAATGGATTCGCCCGTCAGCGCGGATTCATTGACGGCGCTCTCCCCCTCCAGCACAACACCGTCGACCGGGATCGCTTCTCCGGGGCGAACGGCAAACACGTCTCCGACATGAACCTCCTCGATGGAGACCTCCGTCTCCACGCCGTCACGGACGAGAACGGCGGTTTTGGGAGAGAGCTTCATGAGGCTCTTGAGCGCGTCGGTAGTCCTGCCCTTGGACATGGCCTCAAGCAGCTTGCCGACGGTAATCAGGCAAGGGATCATAGCCGAGGCTTCAAAAAAGAGATTGTGCGCATAACGGTGCAGTGCGGCGCTGTCCCCGACGCCCTGAGCGCCGATCATCAGATAGAGCTCGACAAGGCTGTAGCCGAAGGCGGCGGTGGAGCCGAGCGCCACAAGCGTATCCATGTTGGGCGAGCCATGAAGGAGACTCGAATAGCCGCTGGTGAAGAATTTCTTGTTAAGAATTAGGATCACAATGGCCAGCAGCATCTGCGTGAGCGCAAGCGCAGCGTGGTTTTCCAGGAACGCAGGAACAGGCCAGTGCCACATCGTATGTCCCATGGAGAGATACATCAGCACGGCGAGGAAGGCCAGTGAGCGAACAAGCCTCTTTTTCAAAACCGGGGTCTCATGATCGGCCAGCGCATCCTCTTCCTGTGAAGCCGTTTTCACCGCTTCCCCGAATTTGCTCGCACCGTAGCCCGCAGCCTCGACCGCTGCGATCACAGCCTTTTCATCCGCAGTGCCCTCCACGCCCATGGAATTGGTCAGCAGGGAGACAGAGCAGCTCGTCACGCCCGGCACGCTGTTCACCGCTTTTTCCACGCGCGCCTGGCACGCAGCGCAGCTCATACCGGTAACCTGATATTTTTCCATATCTACTCCTTACTTCATGAACTTCTGCAGCGTGGAAAGAAGCTCATCTACAACTTCGTCATTGCCGGCACGCAAGTCGTTCACCACGCAGGAGCGCAGATGTTGACTCAGCAGCTCCCTGCTGAATGCATTGAGCGCGGCATTGGCAGCCGCCGCCTGATTTAGTATGTCCGGACAGTACGCGCTTTCGTCAAGCATTTTCCGTATGCCGCGGATCTGCCCCTCGATGCGGCTGAGACGGTTGCAAAGACTGCGGTATTCTTCTTCGCTGCGGATGCGTTTTTTTTCGCAGTGACAGCAGGCGGACTTCGACGGATCGGCGCAGCAGTCACGATCCCCGACACCGCGGCAGTCCCGATTGATCTTCTCCATAGCAGCACTTCCTTTCCGAGCTCAGTATATACCCCGTGGGGGTATCTGTCAAGCGTGAAAAACGCGCCGGTTTTCCGGCGCGTCTTTCATAGAAATCTGACTCAACTGAGCCTGGTGATAATATGGCGCGGGCAGACCTCGGCACAGTGACCGCACTGGATGCACTTGGCCGGGTCGATGCTGGCGACGTTGTTCTCCACATGGATCGCATCCGCCGGGCATTCACGCTGGCACTTCATGCAGCCGATACAGCCGACCTTGCAGATCTTCATCACCTGGCCGCCCTTGTCCTGATTGCGGCAGGCGACCATGATTTTCTGACTCTCGGGGATGAGCTTGACGATGCTCTTGGGACAGGCGTCCACACAGGCGCCGCAGCCGACGCATTTGGAGCGGTCAACCAGCGCAACACCGTCAACGACATGCATGGCGTCAAACTTACAGGCCTTGGCGCAGTTGCCGAAGCCGATGCAGGCGAAGGTGCAGAGCTTGTTGCTCTTGCCGCCGAACAGCATGGCGGCGCGACAGTCATCCGGACCGGTGTAGTGGAAGCGGAGCTCTGCCGCCTCCTGCGAACCGGAACAGGGCACGAACGCGACCATCTTCTCCGCATCGCCCGCGGAGACACCCATGATCTCGGCGACCTTTGCCGCAGTGGCGGCGCCGCCTGCGACGCACTTGTTGCAGGGGGCCTCCCCCGCCGCCACGGCCTTGGCATAGCCGTCGCAGCCCGGATAGCCGCAGCCGCCGCAGTTGGCGCCGGCCAGAGCCTCGCGCACAGCGGCTTCCCTGGGGTCTACTTCAACATGGAAAATCTTGGAGGCGTAGGCGAGCAGAGCGCCGAAGACAGCGCCGAGCGCGCCGAGAACAAGGATGGAAAGCAGGATTGTTTTCATATTGCCTTGCCCTCCTTAAAAGATTTTCATGCCGCTGAAGCCCATGAAGGCCAGGGCGACCAGACCGGCAGACACGAGACAGATCGGAAAGCCCTCGAAGCTCTCCGGATAGTCGGAGAAAGCGATGCGCTCACGCACGCTTGCAAAGAGCACGATGGCGAGCATGAAGCCCAGGCCGCCGGTGATGCCGTAGGTGACGGACTCGATGAAGTTGTAGTTGTTCTGCACGTTCAGCAGCACCACGCCCAAAACCGCGCAGTTGGTGGTGATGAGGGGGAGGTAGATGCCGAGCGCGGAATACAGAGACGGGACGGACTTCTTGAGGAACATCTCGACGAACTGGACAAGAGCCGCAATGACCAGGATGAAAGCAAGGGTCTCCAGGAAAGCGAGGCCAAGGGGGATCAGAATGTAGGTATCCACCACCCAGCAGATGGCAGAGGCGAGACCCATGACGAACACAACGGCAAGGCCCATGCCCGTGGCGGTCTCCACCTTGCTCGAGCAGCCCAGGAAGGGACAGCAGCCGAGGAACTGGGAGAAGATAAAGTTATTCGTCAGAATAGCGCCGAGGGAAATGGCAATGATATTGGTCAGCATTCTTTATTCCTCCTCTCCCTCTTCGGCCGCGAGCGCGGCCTCTTCCTTTTTCTGCTTGGCGCGGCGCAGCGCATACTGCATCACGGCGATCAGCACGCCGAGCGTGATAAAGCCGCCGAAGGGCAGGTTCAGGATGGACGCGCCATACTCGGCCGGGAAGATCTGAATACCGCCGCCTGTGCCGTCGAGCGTGAAGCGGAAACCATCCGCAACATCGATCAGGCCGCCGCCGAAACGACCGCTGCCGAGAAGCTCGCGTACAACGCACATGATGATCAGCACGCAGGTATAGCCAAGTCCCTGGAAGATGCCGTCAAAGAAAGACGCCTTCACGGTGTTCTTCTGGCAGAAGGCCTCGGCACGGCCGATGATGATGCAGTTGACGACGATCAGCGGGATGAAAACGCCGAGCGCTTCGCTGAGCGCGGGGATAAAGGCCTGCAGCAGCAGGTCAACGATCGTGACGAAGCCGGCGATGACCACCACGAAGATCGCCAGGCGGATCTCCTCGGGGATGATCTTACGGATGGCAGAAACCACCACATTGCAGCAGGTGAGGATGATCAGCACCGACAGGCCCATGCCGACGCCGTTGAAGAGCGTCGTCGTAATGGCCATCGTGGCGCACATGCCGATCTGCTGGACAAGAACGGGGTTATTGGTGATCAGGCCTTCATGAAACTGTTTCTTGATGTTCATCCTTCGACCTCCTTAACAAGTTCGCTCACAAGAGCGATAGATCTTGCCGTCGCCTCGGTGACAGAGCGGGAGGTGATGGTCGCTCCGGCGAGAGCGTCGATCGTACCGCCGGCCTTGGTGAGGGCGATGTTTGCGCCCTGACCCACGAACTGCGCACGCCAGTTGACGCCCGTCTCGGAAGAGCTGGCCGCGTTTGCGCCCAGGCCGGAGGTTTCCGAGTGGGAGATGACGGAAATGCCGGTGCACCTGAGATCATTGCTCACGCCCACGGCCAGAGTGATCAGACCCTGCGCGCCGGAGAAGGTGGACTCCACCACATAACCGCTGCCGTCAGCCGCACGGGAGACCTTATCCACAGTGGGGTAAGCCGCCTGCAGCTCTGCGCTCAGCGGGATCAGCTCATAGTCGTCGGCGGGAAGCACCGCACTGTAGGCCTTGACGGTCTTGAGGCGGTTCTGTTCAGCGATGCGATCCCTGGTGAGCTCATTGATGCCGCCCAGGACGCCGGCCACGATGGCGCAGATCAGAAACAGGACCAGAGTCAGCTTGATTATCTTATTCATTTCGCCGCCTCCTTTGCCGCTTTCTTCGCCGCAAGCTTGGCAGCTTTCTCCGCAGCGATGTCCTCTTTGGAGACGCCGAACTGATGGCGGTGGAAGCCCTTGTCAATGGCCCAGGCGCAGATGTTCATGATGAGGATGGCGTAGGTCGTGCCCTCGGGGAAGCCGCCGAAATAACGGATCAACACGGTGATTACGCCACAGCCGAAGCCATAGAGCAGCTGACCCTTGAGCGTGACCGGGCTGGTGGCGTAATCCGTGGCCATGAAGAAAGCCGCGAGGATCAGACCGCCGGAGAGCAGGTTGCTGAGCATGAAGTCTACATTGCTCATACCCGCGTGCCCGAAGATCAGCGTCAGCAGCGCGACCGTGCCGATGAAGGACACGGGAATGCGCCAGGAGATGACCTTGCGGAGGATGAGGTAAAGTCCGCCGATCAGAAGGGCGAGCTTGCTGATCTCACCGATGCAGCCGGGGATCAGACCGAGGAACATGTTGAGCAGACTGGTATACTCAGGCAGCGCTGCGGACTCGGCATAGATGGAGGCAAGCGGAGTCGCCATCGTGACGCCGTCCACCACGCCGGCGAGGCTGTTGGGTCTGGAAAAGGTGCCCATGGTCAGGGCGTAGGAGGCAAGCAGGAACGCGCGGCCGGCCAGTGCGGGGTTGAGGAAGTTCTTGCCTATGCCGCCGTAAAGCTGTTTGACGACAACGATGGAGAAGAAGCTGCCGATGATGGGGATCCACCAGGGGGTGGAGGGGGGCAGCGTCAGCCCAAGCAGGAGACCGGTGACCACAGCGGAGAGATCGCCGATACGGTTATCCTTGTGCATGAGCTTGCGATAGCCCCACTCGAAGAACACTGCGGAGAGAACCGATACCAGGATCACCAGCAGCGGACGGGTGCCGAACTGCCACACGGAGACAGCAACTGCCGGCAGCAGCGCGATGATGACATTCAGCATCAGGCGGGTGGTATCCGTCCTGGTGCGGATCTGCGGCTGATAGGCCACATCCAGAATGATGCGCTCTTTAGCCGCGAGCTTCTTCGGCGCAGCGGCGGGAGCCTGCGCCGGGGTAGTCTGCTTCAAATCTTTATTCTCGTTCATTTCTTGGCCTCCTTTGCGGCCGCAGCTTCCGCGGCTGCTTTTTCTTTGGCGGCCTTCGCCTGGAACATCAGCTTGGCAGTTTTGAACGCGTGGGTCAGCGGCATGCGGGCGGGACAGTTGAAGGCACAGCTGCCGCACTCAAAGCAGTCCATCACATGATACTTTTCAAGATTCTCGAAATCGCCCTTCGTGTAGTACATATACATGAAGACCGGCTCGAGATTCATCGGACACACCTCGATGCACTTGCCGCAGCGTATGCAGGTGGGATTGTCCTCATGGCGGTCCTCATCCTCCGTAAAGAAGAGGACGCCCGCGGTTCCCTTGATGGTCGGCGCGTCGAAGCTCGTGGCGCAGATGCCCATCATCGGGCCGCCGAGCACGATCTTGCGCGGCGTCTTGACAAAACCGCCGCACTGCTCGGCCAGATAGCCGAAGGGCGTGCCGACGCGCGTCAGGCCGTTGACGGTCTCCTTGAGGGCGCTGCCTGCGACGGTGACGATACGCTCGATGACCGGTCTGCCCTCATAGCAGGCCTGATAGATCGCGTAGCAGGTGCGGGTGGAGACGACGTTCGCGCCCACGCCGGAAGGCAGTCCGCCGGGCTTGACCTCGCGGCCCGTGACGGCCTTGACCTGCATTTTCTCGCCGCCCTGCGGGTACTTGACCTTCTCGGGGACGATTTCGATCCCGTACTGTTCCGGATGCAGGGAATTGAGCAGGTCGATCGCGTCCTGCTTGTTGACCTCAATCCCGTAATAGGCCTTCTCTACGCCGCTGGCGATGCGGACAAGCTCGATCCCCTTGAGCAGCTGCTCGGGGAAATTGAGCATGGTCAGATGGTCGCCGTTCAGATAGGGCTCGCACTCGGCGCCGTTGATGACCAGCTTATCGACCTTACCGATGCCGCCGCGGATCTTGAAGGCGGTCGGGAACATGGCGCCGCCCATGCCGACAACGCCGGCCTGGCGGATACGTGCCAGGATCGCGTCGGGATCCTTGAGCTCTTCAGGAGTAAGCGGCTCCATGAACGCCGGGGTATCCTGGTAATCGTTCTCGATCACGACAGACATCACCATGTCGCCGAGCGGATGGGGGCGCGGCTCGACCGCGACAACCTTGCCGGAAACGGAGGCATGAACAGGAGCGGAAACAGGAGCGGGATTCTCGCCGACCACCTGGCCCATCTTCACATAGTCGCCCTTCTGAACCGTGGGTTTGCAGGGCGCGCCGATGTGCTGAGCCATGGGGATGACGACCTGGGGCGGCGGCGCGATGACAGTAGCCGGGATATCCGGCCGCTTCATATAATTCGGGTGCACGCCGCCTTTGAACGTATGGGACATAAGCTTTCACCTCGACATATAGTACCCGAAGGATTTTCTTTTGAGATGTTAACACAAAATGAATAGTAAGTCCAGTCGAATGCGGCAATAATTCGTCAATTTTGCAAGATAAGTTTGTAACAATCCTGTTATTTCGTTGGCAATTTGTCAATTTGCCCAAGAATGTACAGTTTTTTGATCGCTTCCTGTAAAAGTACCTACGGAAGGGTAAAAACAGCGGGACAGCCGAAGCTGTCCCGCTACCCTTTTAATTATAAGGCTCCCGATGAACTTATACTAATATCTGATAAGAAGCTTTAAAAAGCTTTCGAGGCAGAATTGTGTCAGGCGAGGCAGCGGCCGCAGAGCATAATGTCGTCGTCGCAAGCTCCGTATCGTCTCACTTCCACGTTTTGACGCGAAAGCTCGCTCACTCCGCTGCTCCTCCTCTCAATTTCAAAGCATTTCGCTTTGAAATTGGTAAGGAAAACGGAAGGAGCGGACAGGAAGCTTTCCCGGCTCTTCACAACCGGGGAAGCGAAATGGAGCGAGTTTCGTTTGACGCGGTCAAGGCCGCCAACGAAGCTTGACGCAATTCTGGCCGGAAGACTTTAAAGATTTCTATTAGATATTAGTATTATTGTTCCGCAGGCTCGAAGTCCTCACGCGGATGCTTGCAGAGCGGGCAGGTATAATCCGCGGGAAGCTCGCCCTCGCAGGGCTCGAAGTGGCCGCAGATCTTGCAGACATAACCCTTCTGCTTTGGCTTGACCTCGGGAACGATGTGGTCGAAGTCCTCCTTGCCATGCTTGCAGAGCGGGCAGACGAAATCGTCCGGCATCTCGGTGCCCTCGTAAACATAGCCGCAGACACGGCAGACCCAGCATTCCTTCTGCTCGGGCGCGGGGTTCTTCTTGGGCTTGATGTGCGCGTGATAGTAGCCATAGGTGCAGCTCGGCGCCTTGGAGAGCACCTTCGCCTCCACAACGTTTGCGATGTACAGCACCTGGGTCTCAAGGTCACGCACGTCAATGACCTCGCAGGAGAGCACGGCGTTGGTATAGGTGGGGATATAGCGGATCCCGTTGCCCATCCGGTCCTCATACGGAACGTCCGCGAATTTGTCAACATCGCGGCCGCTCTGGAAGCCGAAGTGCTGGAAGAGGCTATAGGGCGCGTCCTCGGTGAGGATGGAGATGTTGAACTTCCCTGCCCTGGCCACCATGTCGCAGGTGTTGTTTTTCTTGATGACAGAGATCGTGAGCTTCTTCGGGTCGCCGGAGGCAACCTGGCAGGCGGTATTGATGATGCAGCCGTAATCCTTGCCGTCAACACGGGTCGTGAGCACCTCTACGCCGTAGGACATCTTGGAGAAAACCTTGTTGTCCACAGCTTCGGGGCTGAACACGGCGGGCTCGACCAGGGATTCCACCAGCGCGGGGGCGGGGTTGATGTCAGCTGCAATCGCATCGGCCAGGGCGTCGAGCTGCGCAAGCTGCTCCTCCGCCAGCGCGGATTTCAGTGTGATCTGCCCATCCAGGAATTCGATGTTCTTGAGCGGCGCGAGGATATCGCGCATGACCTTGCCGCTGGTGGGCGCCCAGGAGCCGTTCTCGATGATGGCGACCTTACGGTTTTGCACATTGTGCGCAGCCAGATCGTGCAGCAGCTGCTCCATCGTGACGAACACGCCGGCGTTGTAGGTCGTGGCGGCGAAGACGAGGTGGCTGCAGCGGAAGGCGTCGGACACAATGTAGCTCGCGGGCGTCACGGAGGTGTCATACATACGCACGCGCACGCCGCGCTCCTGCAGCCTGCAGGCGAGGATGTTGGCGGCGTTCTCGGTGTGTCCGTAGACGGAGGCATAGGCCAGCAGCACGCTCTTTTCCTCTGGCGTGTAGCTCGACCAGAGTAGGTATTTCTCCAGGAAATCACCGAAGTGGCTGCGCCAGACATAGCCGTGCAGCGGGCAGACCAGGGCGATATCGAGCTTGGCGGCCTTCTTCAGGACGTTCTGCACCTGCGGGCCGTACTTGCCGACGATGTTGGTGTAGTAGCGGCGGGCCTCGTCGATATTCTCTGCGAAGAAATCGGTCTCGTCATTGAAGAGGCGGCCGTTCAGCGCGCCGAAGGTGCCGAAGGCGTCTGCCGTAAAGAGGATCTTGTCGGTCGTATCATAGCTCATCATGACCTCCGGCCAGTGCACCATCGGAGCCATAACGAAGCTCAGATTATGCCGACCGGTGGAGAGGCTGTCCCCTTCCTTGACAAGAATCGTGCGATCGGAATAATCCACGCCCAGAAAGTTCTTCATCATGGTCTGGATCTTCTGGTTGCAGACGATCTTCGCCTCGGGATAGCGGGCGAGAATGAGCTCCTGCGTGGCAGCATGGTCAGGCTCCATGTGGTGCACGACCAGGTAGTCGAGCTTGCGTCCGCCCAGCGCATAGGCCACGTTCTCCAGGAACACGCTGTAGACTGCCTTGTCGACCGTGTCAAAGAGAACGGTCTTCTCATCGAGAAGCAGGTAAGAGTTATAGGAAACGCCGTCAGGAACACCGTAAACGCCCTCGAAGCAGAAAAGGCGGCGGTCGTCCGCGCCGACCCAGATCAGGTCATCCGTAACTTTTCTCGTGCAATGCATAGGTGATCTCCTTTGCAATAAAAATGATAAGATTATTATAAAAAATAAACCTGGATTATGCAACAGTTTTCTGATATGATATCTCCAGGCAGAAAACACTTGCCTCAGGCACAGGAAAGGAGAGGATGCAATATGGCAGAGATGCTTTTCAAGGTCACAGGCGGCAAGAGCAGCGATCCCGCACTCGCCGCGGATTACGAGCGTGCGGAGCGCTTTGACAAGGTGCGCGTCGGGGATCTCGGCATTTATTACAGAGACGGTCTTCGGATCCGCCACGTCTCCTACAGCGAGATGCAGCGTGCGTTCATCCGCATTCAGGAGGTCAACGGCCGAATGTGCTGCGGCAGAGCAACCTTTTCCTACTCCCGCCTCGTCTTCATCATTGATGGGAAGGAAAATCAGGACATCATGTCCGAGGACGAAAAGGCAATGGACGCCGCGCTCGCCCGCATCGGCGAGAAAGCGCCAGGCGTGCCGATCGGTTTTGTCAAGCAGGAATAATCCGGAATAACGAATAACGGATCCCCGCTTCCCTTTTCAGGGAGGCGGGGATCCGTTTATCTTACCGGAAATTTGCCAGGTAGATGTGCCGCGCGATGCCGGCCGAACCGAAATCGATCACGATCCAACCCTTGAGCTGCGCGCTGTCGCGGCCGATCAGGCGCTGATCCAGGATCGACGCATACTTCCAGGGATGACCGTAGGTCGCGCTGCCCTTGGTGCTGAGGAAGTTGATTGCAACTTCACCCTCGAGAATGCCCGGCTCGCTCATACCATCGAGAAAGGCGCGCCACTTGTCCTCGATCTCATATTCAAAGCGATCCTGCACCCAGAGCACATAGCTTCCGTTGTCGGCAGAGGCGGTGTGCAGCGTCCTGTCGTCGCTTCCGCCCTGATCCGCCCAGAGCATCGGGATGCCGGAATCCGTTCCCAAACCAGCCGCATCGTCATAGCGGCGCATGAGCACGAGCTTGCCGCGCGCCTCGTCAAGCGTGGGGATCTCGTCCGTCAGCAGCCAGGCGCTGCGGTGCTTTTGAATGAGTGTATCGAGCAGCTTTTCAAACTCGGCAACGCTCTCTTTACCGTGCTCCTGCTTGACGGCGAAGATCACGGTCTCGTCCGGGTGCGCCTTCAAAAAGGCATAGCACTGCTCGAGCACACGCTCAGCTGTGAGTTTCGGAGACCAGGGCAGCGCGCCGTCGCGACAGAAGGTAAAGCCGTGCATCAGCACGAGCGTCCCGTCGTTCACGCCGAGACGGATATCCAGATAGCGGTAGCCCGCCTCCAGCTGCTCGGCAATGCTGAGATCCTGGCATTTGGAAAAGAAGCCGAGCTGAACATAACGGGTCGCGCTGTCGTGTGTACCGGGAAGCACAATAGCGTCCAGCGTGAGATCTCCGTCCAGATCTGCCATCCAATCCGCCGTCCCGTCCAGTTTTGCGCGGTCGACCTGGTTGGTAAACGGGATAATATAGAACACGGCGGCAGCCAGCAGAATCAGGGCGAGTATGACCGCTATGGCGATCAGCGCATTCATCCACCCGCTTCTGCGTTTTTTCTCGGTTTTCACTTTGACGTCCTTCATGGAGCCCGGCCTCCTTGACTTTGATGACCGTATTGTATCACTTGATAATTGCGGAGGCAATGGCCGCGCGGGCAAATTCGGAAGATTTTTCGCATCATTTCATACGCAAGTGCTATATATGCGACGCTTGACGCGATCCGCAGAGGCTGGTAAAATGAATATAAGGAGGCGGTAATATGTTCAGCTTCAATCATTTCAACTTCAACGTCTTCGATCTTGAGCGCAGTCTCAAGTTCTATGCCGAAGCGTTGGGTCTGGCGCCAGTCCGGGAGAAAAATGCAGCGGACGGAAGCTATCGGCTCGTCTTCCTGGGAGACGGTCACAGCGATTTTCTTCTGGAACTGACCTGGCTGCGCGACCGCACGGAGCCCTACGATCTGGGCGAGCAGGAATACCATCTGGCCTTTGTCGCAGATGATTTCGATGCGGCGCATGAGCTGCACCGGGAGCTTGGCTGCATCTGCTTTGAAAACCCGACCATGGGTGTCTATTTTCTTGAGGATCCGGACGGCTATTGGATCGAAATCATTCCGGATCGGAAAAAGCAGGACTGACGAAACAGGCTTAACAGAGCCCCCGGATTCCGCATTCCGGCAAAACATCGCTCCGCTAACAGCAGAAAGGAGAACTATCCATGGCAAAGTTCAGCTCTCTAATCGAGGGGCATGAGTTGGCAGACCCCGCAGAGGATTTCAAGCAGGCAGCTCGCGTTGAGCAGTACCGCGTCAGCAGCAAGGCGATCTATGTGCCGGCGGGCTTTCGCTGGCAGTACATCCCGCTCAGCGGCGTTGTCAGCGTCGAGGCCTCCACACAGACCGTGAGCGCTGGACATTGCGTCACGGTACAGATCCCGCGCCCGACACTCGTCGTCATGACTCCCGACGGCGCGCAGCTGCTCGGTGTGGATAAGGCGGACAGCCTGGACAAAATGCTCGCCGTCATTCAAAACAGAGTTTAAATGCGAAAAAGAAAACGCTCACCCGTGCGTTTTCTTTTTTGCGCTTCCTGGCATATCGGAGCTCTCATGAGACTGCTCATTCGATCCGCGGATACATCCGAGGCGCGGCTGAAATACGCGTATTCTGTATAAAAATGCAGCAAATCCGGCACATCCGGCATTGACTTCAATCGCCGGGAGAGTTACAATTAAATATAACAAATTTTTGAACACCCGTTTTCATCCTTTTGGCAAATCCGACAAGTATTCATCCCTTCGGGATAGATTCAGAGAGGAGCAGGCAAAATGAAAGCAGCAAAAAAAGATGAAAAGAAAGTAGAACAAGAAGAACCGAAAGTCGAAGCGGAGAAAAAGTTTGATCCGCTGAAGGCCGAGATCAAGGCTCTGCGCGAACGTCTGATCGCGCAGCAGCAGCAGGTTCGCGACAAGAAGCTCCCCGTTCTCGTGCTCGTCGAAGGCTGGGCCTCCGCGGGCAAAGGCAGTCTCATCAACGAGCTCATCAGCGAGATCGACCCGCGATTCTACAATGTCTTCTCCCCTGTTCTCGTCCCCGAGAGCGAGGAGCGCTACCCCTTCCTTTACCCCTATGCCAAACAGATCCCCGAAAACGGGAAGATCATGTTCTATGACTCCGGCTGGATGGAGGGCGCAGTCCGCAAGTATCTGCACCGTGAGATCACCAGGAGCGTTTATAAGGATCGCATCCGTTCTGTCAACGAATTTGAGCGTCAGCTGCGCGACGGCGGCTATATCGTGCTCAAGCTTTTCCTCGATATCGACGAGAAGGAGCAGCACAAGCGCATCCGCGCTCTGAAGGAGAACTACCAGACCGAATGGCGCGTGACGGAGGACGATCTCTGGCAGCACCGCGAATACAAACTCTTCCGCGAGACCTACAAGGGCTTCATGGAAAAGACCGACAAGATCCTTCCTTGGCACGTGCTGGACGGCAGCAAGAAGAAGCTCGCCGCACGCGACGCGCTGAAGCTTCTGGTAGATGCCATCGACAAGGGCCTCGATGAGGGCCGCTATGTCGGCAAGCCCTTCAAGGAGGAATTCCCGCTGCTGAAGATGCAGAAGCTCAGCGAGGTCGATCTCTCCCCCGCTATCGACGACGAGGAATACGACAAGAAGCTCAAGAAGCTGCAAAAACGCCTCGGCGAGCTGCATAACATCATCTACCGCAAGAAGATCCCCGTCATCGTCTGCTACGAGGGCTGGGACGCCGCAGGCAAGGGCGGCAACATCCGCCGCATCGCCCGTCCGCTCGATCCGCGCGGCTTTGACGTGATGCCCATCGCCTCCCCCGAACCGCATGAGATCAACCGCCAGTACCTCTGGCGCTTCTGGACGCGCCTTCCCCGCAGCGGCCACATCTGCATCTTTGACCGCACCTGGTACGGACGCGTGATGGTCGAACGGCTGGAGGGCTTCTGCAGCGAGGACGACTGGAAGCGCGCCTACAACGAGATCAACGAATTCGAGCGCCAGCTCACGGACTGGGGCGCTGTCGTACTGAAATTCTGGATCCACATTGACCAGGATACACAGCTTGCGCGCTTCACCGACCGGCAGAACACGCCCGAAAAGCAGTGGAAGCTCACCGAGGAGGACTGGCGCAACCGCGAGAAATGGCCGCAGTACGAGGTGGCGATCGACGAGATGCTGCAGAAGACCAGTACGAAGAACGCCCCCTGGTACATCATCGAGTCCAACGACAAGAAATATGCGCGTATCCGCACCCTAACCATCCTGGTCGACGCGCTGGAGAAAGCCTGCGAAAACCATATATAAATTATTCAAATAAAGGAAACACACTATGGCTGAAAAGGAGAAAAAGGCCGCAAGCGAGCCGGCGGCCTCTTCCGCATCCCCATTCATTAACCGCGAACTGAGCTGGCTCGCCTTCAACGAACGTGTTCTGCTTGAGGCGGCTGATCCCAGCGTGCCGCTGCTCGAGAGGCTCAAGTTCCTCGCCATCTACCAGTCCAACCTGGAGGAGTTTTTCCGCGTCCGCATCGGCATCCTTACGCACCGCAGCATCCTCATGCCCGACAAGCACGATTCTCTCTCCGGGCTCCTCCCTTCCGAGCAGATCCGCGAGGCGCGCGCAGTCATCCTCGAGCAGCAGACGCTGATGGAAAGCGTTTGGAAGGATATCCGCGCCGAGCTCAAGGACAACGGCGTTGACGTGCTGGACTTCAAGAAGATCGGCAAAGTGGACGAGCTGATGGCCAAAAAGCTGTTCGGCGATATCAAGGATCTTCTCTTCCCGAAGTTCATCGAGCCGGGGCAGCCCCTCCCCTTCCTGTGGGGCGGCGAGTCCTATTTGATCGCCTTTCTCGGGCGCGGGCCGGAGTACCGCATGGCGCTGATCCCGCTGCACCGTATCCCGCCCTATCTGAGCTTTGAGATTGAGGGCAGGCAGAAGATCGTGATCACAGCGCGTCTGGTCCGGCACTTCCTGCCGCTGCTGCTGAAGAAGGAAAACATCGCCCAAAAGGCTGTGATCAAGGTCACGCGCAATGCGGACGTGTTCTTATCCAACATGCCCGGGAAAAACGAGGATCTGCGGCAGAAGATGAGTTCAATGCTCTCCAAGCGCAAGCGCGAGCAGCCCGTCCGTCTGAGCATTTACGGAAAGCTCGCCGACCCCGCCCGCGCCCAGCTCATTAAAAAGCTGCGCGTGCCGGAGGAGAGCGTGTACACGACCGCCGTGCCTTTTGATCTCTCCTTCCGCTCCTGCATCGGCGGGCGAGAGGGGCTACGCTACCCCGATCGCAAGCCCGCAAAGGATATCGGCCTCAAGAAGGGCGAATACTTCCGCTATATTGAAAAGCATGACCTTCTGCTCAGCTTCCCCTTCCAAAGCATGCTGCCGTTCGTCGATCTGATCTATGAGGCAGCGGACGATCCGGAGGTCAGCTCCATCAAGATCACGCTCTATCGCATGTCGGCCAGCAGCAAGATCGCCGCTGCGCTCGCCTACGCGGCGGATCGCGGGAAGGATGTGCTTTGCCTGCTGGAGCTGCGCGCCAGGTTTGACGAGCAAAACAACATCGACTATTCCGAGATGCTTGAGGACGCCGGCTGCCGCGTGATCTACGGTCTGCCGGAGCACAAGGTGCACAGCAAGCTCTGCGTCATCACCCGCGTTCACAACGGGGAGACTTCCACGATCACGCAGGTCGGCACCGGCAACTACAACGAGGTCACCGGTGAGCAATATACCGACCTCTCCCTCATTACCGCGGACCCGGAGGCCGGCAAGGACGCGGAGGCCGCCTTCAAAGCGCTCGCCAAGGGCGAGTTCCCGCCCGAGGCGCACACGCTTTGGATCGCGCCGCTGAGCTTCAAGAGCCGCGTGCTGGAGCTTCTGGATCGGGAGAAGGAAAAGGGCAGCGCTGGCCATGTGGTCATCAAGGTCAACGGCATGAACAACCGCGAGGTCATGGACAAGCTGATCGAATGCTCTCAGGCGGGCGTGAAGATCGAGCTGTTTATCCGCGGGATCTGTTGTCTGCGTCCCGGTATTCCCGGGCAAACCGAAAGCATCACGGTGAAAAGCGTCGTCGGGCGCTGGCTGGAGCATTCGCGCATTTACCGCTTCGGCGACGGAGAGGACGCACGCCTCTTCCTCGGCTCGGGCGATCTCATGAACCGCAACCTCGACCACCGCGTGGAGGCCTTCATCGAAGCCAAGACGCCGGAAACGCGCCGCCAGCTGGAGGAGATCCTGCAGGCGCTGCGGGACGACAAGGAGAAATCCCGCCGCATGCTGCCGGACGGGCGCTATGTGCGCGACGAGGGCGGGGAAGGCACATCCTCGCAGGAGGCACTCTACCGCTACTTCAGCGCGCTGCGCTATTCCCCCGTCGATACAGAACAGCCGGCTCAGAAGCCATCGCCTGCCGCATCGCACGCAGAAGACTCCGCAGGCAGCGAGAACTTCTGGAACAGCCTGAAACACAAATTCAGCCGCTTCTTCTCCGGGCAGTCCGGTCAGAACGGCGATCATAAAGGAGAATGACGATGTCGTACAAAATTTGTCTGGACGTAGGCGGAACCAAGGTGCTCGGCGTGATCTTCAACGAAAAGGATGAGATCGTCTACCGGCTCAAGAAGAAATCCAGGGGCAACGGCAATTCCAGCGAAAATGTGGAGAAGGTCATTATCAGCGTCGTCGAAGAAATGCTGCAGGAATCCGGCATCAAGAAGAGCGAGGTCTGCGCCATCGCCTCCTGTGCCCCCGGCGTCATCGACCAGGACAAGGGCATCGTGCTCTTCACGCCGAACCTGCCCTGGCGCAACTATGACATCAAGGGCTCTATGGAGAAGAAGTTCGGCATCCCCTTCTTCATCGGCAATGATGTGAACCTCGGTGTGCTCGGCGAATTCAAATTCGGCGCGGCGCGCGGATACAAAAACGTGGTCGGCTTCTTTGTCGGCACCGGCGTCGGCGGCGGGCTCATTCTCAACGGCGAACTGTACACCGGCAATCAGTTTAAGGCCGGCGAATACGGCCACATGATCATCGATCCGGAGGGTCCTCTCTGCAATTGCGGCCAGCGCGGCTGCCTCGAGTCCTATTCGAGCAAGCAGGGTATGAGCGCTTATGTGCGTCAGCAGGTCTCGCGCGGACGTGAGAGCATGCTGGCAGAGGCGGTGAGCGAGGGCGTGTTCCGCTCCAAGCAGCTCAAAAAGGCGCTCGCCGCCAATGACGCCGTTGCGCAGGAAGCGGTCGACCGCGCCTGCCATTATCTCGCCGTGGCGACCGGCAGCATGATCAATGTCATCAGCCCCGATCTCATTCTCTACGGCGGCGGCATCATAGAGGCGCTGGGCGATCTCTTCCTTGAGAAAGTGCTCAAGGAAGTAGACCGTTATTGTATGCCCGCGATCCGCTCCACGGTGGAGCTCAAGAACGCCTCCCTCGGCGACGACTCCGTGGTTTACGGCTGCCTCGCACTGATCGAGGAGCAGCTTGGAAAATAAAATCGCGGGTTCCGAAAGACTAAACCATCTGATCGCAAAAAAGCATGCGCCGTACGGCGCATGCTTTTTCTGTGTTATGGCGGGCAGAACCGGGATCAGGCGCCCTTCTGCTCCTTCATCTTGCGGATTTCGATCTTCTTCTGGCGCTCTTTGATGAACTCCGGGAAGACCTTGGCGCGCTCGGGATACGGGATGGAATCCTGATTGAAGCGCTTGCGCAGGTGGATCGCGTCGAACTTGCATCTGGTGGTGCAGACGCCGCAGCCGAGGCACTTGTTGGGATCGACGATGGAGGCGCCGCAGCCGAGGCAGCGGGCGGTCTCCTTGCGGAGCTGCTCTTCGGTGAAGGTCTTGCGATTGTCGCTGAAGTCGAGCGGCTTGATCTCCTTGAGCGGAGTCTGGCGCGCGGTGGAGTCGTAGCTCTCCTTGACCTTGTCGAAGTCTACATTGTCCTTGTCGAGGGAGACATACTTGAGATTATCGCGGCACTTGGTGAGGCTCTGGCCTTCCATCACGAAGCGATGGAGGGAAATGGCGCCCTGCTTGCCTGCCGCAATGGCGTCAATCGCGAACTTCGGGCCGGTGAACGCGTCGCCGCCGACGAAGATATCGCTCTGGTTGGTCTGGTAAGTCCAGCTGTCGGCCACAATGCGGCCCTTGTCGTCCAGCTTGACGTCGCCCAGATCGAGGCCGCCAAGGTCGATGCGCTGGCCGATCGCGGAGAGAACCGCGTCGCACTCGATGGTGCCGGCGTCGCAAACGAAAGCGGTAACCTTGCCGTCCTGACCCTGGATCTCAACGGGCTTATGCTCGAACAGGAAGTGGATGCCCTCCTCCTTGGCCTCCGCGACCTCGGCGGGATCGGCCTTCATGTCGCTCTCCTTGCGGCGATAGACAACCGTGACGTCCACGCCGAGACGGACAGCGGCGCGGGCCACGTCCATCGCGACGTTGCCGCCGCCGACGACAACAACCTTCTTGCCGAGCTCGAGCTTCTCGCCGGCGTTGACCTTGCGCAGGAAGTCGATGCCGCCCATGGCGCCCTCGAGATCCTCGCCGGGAATGCCGAGTGGAGCAGCCTTCTGCGCGCCGATGCCGAGGTAGAAGCCGTCAAAGCCCTGCTCGCGCAGCTGCTGGATGGTAATGTCCTTACCGACTTCGACGCCGCACTTGAACTCCACGCCGAGCTGACGCAGGACGTCGATCTCCGCGTCGATGACATTGCGCTCGAGGCGGAAGGACGGGATGCCGTAACGGAGCATGCCGCCGGGTTCGGCGTTCTTGTCGAACACGGTGACGTTGTGGCCGTCAGCCGCGAGGTAGTAGGCGCAGCTGAGACCGGCGGGGCCAGCGCCGATCACGGCGATATGCTTGCCGTAAGCATGCAGCTTTTTGGGAACGAAGCGCTTGGCCGCGTCCAGCTCCTGATCGGCGATGAACTTCTTGACCTCGTCGATGGCGACGGGAGCGTCGATGCAGCCGCGGGTGCAGGCGTCCTCGCACTTGCGGTTGCAGATGCGGCCGCAGACGGCGGGCAGCGGGTTTTCCTTCTTGATGAGCTCCAGAGCGTCCATATAACGGCCCTGGGCGGCGAGCTTGATATAGCCCTGAACCGCAATGTGCGCGGGACATGCGTCCTTGCAGGGGGCTGTGCCGCTGTCATGGACGAAGCTGCCCTCGTCGCGGTAGTTGGTGTTCCAGCGATCCGGACCCCACTCGAGATCGTCAGGCAGATCCTGAACGGGATAAGTAACAGGCTCCTTGGTGCAGATCTTCTGACCCATCTTGATGGCGTTGTTGGCGCAGGTGTAGGTGCACTGGCCGCAGGCCACGCACTTCTCCTCGTCGATCTCGGCGACATAGTTGCTCTGAGAGAACGCGGGGGTGTTGAAGTACTGCGTCACACCGAGAGCAAGGCAGCTCTGGGGCTGGCAGTTGCAGATGGCGAAGGTGTTGCCGTCTTCCAGCGTGGTGATCTGGTGAACGCAGCCGATCGCGTCGCAGCGCTCGATGTGAGCGTAGGCCTCCTCCCTGGTGAGCGGGGTGCCGCGGCCCTGACGGATGAACATATCCGCAACATGGCCCATGAAAAGACAGAAGTTCTCTTCCATATCGCCGGAGCCCTCGCCCATGAACTTGCGGACGCGGCGGCACTGGCAGGGAACGGTGCACAGATGGCCGACATTCTTGTCGATGTAGTAGCTGCAGCGCTCCTTGTCAACGCGCTCGGCGTTGGCGGGGATGGCGCTCTCGACGGGGATGACGCGCATGACGCCTGCGCCCATCGGGGTGTTCATAGCGTGCTCAACCTGGCTGTCGGTCGCATGGCCCTCGAAAGCGTAGGCGATTTCGGGGTGCTTGCGGACAAACGGCTCATTTACCAGCAGGAACTCAAAGATACCGGGGGTGTAGAGAACGCGGAGATAGACCTCGATGCCAAAGGGAAGAACGGCCTGCACCAGCATGCCGTAATCCGTGAGATCGTGCAGGATCTTTTTGGTCTTTTCTTTGCTGAAGCCGGCGCGCTTGGCGATGCCGCCGACAAAGTTGGGCTTCATCGTGCCCTTGAAGGCGATCATAACGGTGATCTCATCGTCGGTAATCCACTGCTCGAAGGCCTTGTACTCGGCACAGTCGGGCGTGATTTTGTAGTGACCGTCGTTGATGATTTCACACATTTTGATCAGGTTTTCTCTTACTGCCATAAAAGCAACCTCTCTCCTCTTCAAAATGTATAAATCTTCGTCAGACCATAGGCCTGCTCTTATACAGTATTCTAAAAGAAGCGTCGCAAAAAGTCAATGGTCAAGCAGAGGCGAAATGTATGAATTGCTTGAATCATCCGATGCTTTCTACCGCATAAAATAGCTCCCCGGTTCATCCGGGGAGCTTAAACAATCAGCAACTGACGAGAAGCCTCTTCTATTTGCACGGTTCCAGCTGCATCGTTACGCCGCAGCGGTTCGTTTGTGAAGGCGAGGTTTCCAATAGGTTTTATGATATACCAGGATCTCAGCAAGCAGACACACGGGAAGCGCGGCAAAGACGTCCACAGCGGAGTGCTGCTTGACAAAGCAGACGGCAGGGCAGACCATCACGGCGAAAAAGACGACCGCGGCCTTGACCCAGGGCTTTGCCAGCTTGTCCTTGAGCACGACCGAGACGATACCCATGGAGTATGCCACATGGAGCGAAGGGCAGACGCCGGTGCTCGTGTCGAAAGAGTAGATAAAGCCCATGAGAGCGGTGAAGATGTTCTGCCGCTCGAACACCGTCGGGCGCAGATCCTGGCGGCTCGGGAACAGGATATAGCAGAGCATCGCCACAGCCTGGGTCACCATGATGAATTTTGAGAGTTTGGAAAAGCTCTCCACGTCGGTAAAGAAATACCAGGCCAGCGAACCAAAGACGAAGAAGTACCAGCCGACATAAAAGATCGAGAAGAATTCGTTAAAGGGGATCCGGTCATCCAGCGCGCAGTGGATCGGGGTGCAGGCCTCGGCAGGGATCAGGTTTTCCGTGATGAAATAAAGGGCGAAATAGACGACCCAGCCGAGCAGCAGCAGCGCGTGGCGGAAACGCGGCTCTTTAATACGCTTCAGGCTGAAGCCGGAATAGTCATACAGTTGATGTTTCATTTGAATAGACCTCGAGCGGCTTGTTTTTGGGGTAGTCACGCTTGCGGATATTGCGGTACGGGATCACCGTGTGCAGCGGCAATTCGGTCGCAAGCGCGGTGATGCTGTCCATCAGATAGTTGGCGATCCGTTCCCGCTCCTCGTCGATCGGAGCGTCGGGATCAAAGCGGATCGCTTCGCCGATGATCATCTTTTTGATCCTCGGAGCGAGATACATCGGGACAAACTCCAAAGCCTCCCCTGTCTTACGGTAATAGAAACGGGCAAGGTCGATGAATTTATCCTGGAAATCATAGACGATATTATTGCGCTTTTTATTATGCTCCGGGAAAATGATGATGTTGTTGCCTTCCTTGAGTCGATCAATCGAGCTGCGGAAAGTCGTGAGGATCCGCGTGTCGTGATCGACCGGGATGGTGTGGGCGTTGTTGAAGACGCAGACCGAAATGGGCGTGATCAGATAGGAGGCAATTTTGAAAAACCAGTGCTGCCATTTGGGCTTGAAGGACCAGAAATCCTCAAAGGCATAGGCATGCACATCGCTCCAGCGCATCATCGACCCGGCACACCAAATATAATGCTTTCCCGGGAAATCCAGCTCGCCGGCGATCGGGCCGTATATCTGACAGTGATTGCCGACGATGACGGCGTTCTTCCCGGGGATGTTTTCCTTTCCAACGATCTCGTAACGCGGAGAAAACAGCCATACGAAAAAGCGCAGGATCTTATAGATCAGAGAGGTTTTTTTGTCCTCCATGTACTCACACCTTTCAAACGCCGGGTATTATAGCACAGATAATTAAGATTTTTTTAATGAACCATGAATTATTTTGCTGCCGATGATAATGATTATATGATGGCGAAAAGCGAAACAGCTTTTCGCCGCGCAGCTTTGCTGCGCAGCAAAACAGCCTTGCTGTTTTGCCATATACTCATTGCGAAGAGCATCGGGCGAATGATTTTTAGAATCATTCGCTGCCAAACTTGTCGTTTGGCAGCGAAATCAATCGAATTCTCGATTGATTTCGCCATCCGATGATCATTATAATCAGCAACGGCTGAGCTTGCTGCCTCAGAGAACAGAGTCTGCGCGTTCAATTTACAAGCCATTCGCATTTCGTAGTATCAAACAGGGCAAAAGGAATCCACCCGCCCCGAGAGAGGCGGGTGGATTCCTTTGCAGCTCCGGTCGGGCGCGTGCGGCGTGGAACGCCGTGTTCTGCCTCGATCAATGACAGTTAAAGTAGTACATGGCGGTGCTGTCGGTGAGCACGGCGTCAACCTTGCCGCTGTAGAGGTACCTGAAGCACTCCGTCGTACCGCCGGCCAGGCGCGTGACCTGATTGAGGCGTTTCTCCAGCTTGGGGTTGGACTGCAGCGCTTCCATCGCCTCGGTGGTCGAGCACATCGCCATACTCTTGCCGCTGAGCATAAGGGCGTTGTAAATAAACTCGCCGCTGCGCACCGCAATTACAATGTCGTTCTTCACATAAGGGCCGAATTGCTCATACCTGCCGTTGTCAAGCTCCTTCTGATCGAGGACGATGCCGCCCCAGGCGCAGTCAATATTGCCGGAAGAGAGCTCCACGAAGACGTCTTCCTTGTTGATCGGCTGGATCTGCAGCGACCATCCGAGCAGCTCGCAGACGACATTGGCGAATTCGATATCAAAGCCCCAGTAGCTCCCCTCCGACACATAGGCCATCGGGAAGGAGTTCGTATCCACGCCGATTGTAAGTGAGCGCGGATAGATCTCATATTTCTCCTTCAGCTTTTCGATCGCATTGGCGTCGGATTCAAAGTTGATGATCCTGGAGCCGAACCATCTCTGCGCCAGGGCGTCAACCGTTCCGTCCGCCATCAGCACCTTGATCGCCGCGGGGACGAATTCACCCACGTAGTCGCCGGTGCGGAAGGCAATGGAATATTCCTGCTCGACAAGCGTGAGCACAGACTTGACGCGATAGCCGCCCTCCGATTGTCCGCAGGCGCTGAGCGCGAAGAGCATACAAAGCGCAAGCAGGATACAGATTATTCTCTTTCTCATTGTGATCACCAGATCTCCCGCGCTAACGCTGATGCCGCCCGGCGCGGACTCGATTTTTTCTGCGTGCAGCCGCCGCGCCGATCATAAACGCCGCCGCAAGAGCCGCGACAGAGCCTATCACGATCAGGAAAATACTGCCGGCCCGATCTTCCTCCGGCTGCTTGATCTCCTGTGTATCGGGCAAAGCGGAATTATCCGGCTCCGCCGTGACGGAGGCAGGCTCCTCCTCCGAGGAAGGCTCCGCGCTCGCCTCGGGCGTCGGCTCCGGTTCAGACGTCGCGGCGGCGGCCGCCTGCGCCTCGAGCCAGGCTGGGAGCTTCTCGTCGAGCGAGAGGCTGTAGTCGCCGTAGAGCTTGCACAGATCCCGCAGGTAGGCCTCGCCGATGCCCATATTCTGCGTCATCACGACGAGGATGAAGGGATGCTCGGTGTAGATCACGCCGGCCGTATGATTGTATTCATAGCCGTTATAAGGCGAGGTATAGCTGCCGTATTTCTGCGCTACGGGATACTGCCAGCCCCAGACTGCGTGGAAATAATGGTCGTTCTGCGCGCGCCTGAGACAGTCGAGGATATGAGGATAGAGCTCCTCGTTGAAATACAGCTCCTCCATGACGTCCATCATAAACTGGCAGGTGAAAAAGCTGTACTGATAAAAGTCGTCTACGTAATAATCGTCCGGCAGGTCGGAAAACTGCTTGTACTGCGGGCGCGCAGCGGCCTCGTCCCCATCGCCTACGACAGCCATCATCTTATGGCCGTAGGGATTGCTGGAATAGACCAGTACATAGTCCTCAGCCGTCGCAAGCGTAAGGCCGCCGAGATCGGTGTCCTGCGAAATCAGCCCGTCATGCTCCTGTTTGGCGAGGATCATCATCAGCGGGACCTTATAGAGGCTCGCGCTGTAATACCAATGATCGGGATTCGAGACCCAGGTCTCTCCCGTCTCCGTATAGCAGAAGCCGACGCTGATCTGGCGGTAGTCGTTCAGCTCCAAGCCGGGATGAGAAGCCAGATAAGCGTCCAGGATAGCCTGCAGCGCGTTCGGGTCAATGAGACCGGAGTTCTCCGCTGCCGTTTCGCTCTCCTCCGCAAAGGCGGATGCACAGGGCAGGAGCAGCAGACAGACCAGAATGGCAGCAATCAGGCGAAGGATTCTTTTCTCTCTCATGGACGTATCCCCCGATCAGCCGATGTGCATGCCGTCGGAGCTGCGCGTGAGCTCGGCAGAGTAAAAGGCTCTTGCCGCACGGATGAGGTATTCCGTGTCCAGCGAGCCGGCCGTTTCGTATGCGGAATGCATGGCAAGCTGGGCAAGGCCGATATCCACGGAATCGACCGAGACATGCGCGGTGCTGATATTCCCGAGCGTAGAGCCGCCGGGCATATCCGGGCGGTTCGTATAGCGCTGCGTAGGGACACCTGCGCGCGCGCAGATCTCCGCGAAGACGGCTGCGGAAAAAGCGTCGGAGGTGTACTTCTGTGAGGCGTTGAACTTCACGACGATGCCCTTATTCATCTCCGGCCTGTCGCCGCGGTCTGCGTACTCGGGGTGATTGGGGTGGACGGCATGCGCGTTGTCGGCCGAGACAAGAAAGCTCTGCGCAACGGCGCGGCGCAGATCCATACCGAGAGCCTCGCAGATACGCGAGAGCGTATCCTCCAGCAGCGTGGAGTCCGCTCCCTGCTTGGTGGAGCTGCCGACCTCCTCGTTGTCAAACACGCAGAGAACGGGGATGTTGCCCTGCTCCGAGGAGTGCAGGAAGCCCTCCGTGCAGCCGAAGACGCACTGAAGGTCGTCAAGCCGTGGTGAAGAGATGTATTCGTTCTTCGCGCCCCAGACGCAGCCGGGTGTGCGCGGATAGAGCGAGAGATCGGTAAAGAGGATATTCTGTTCCTTCACGCCGAGCTCGGCGGCAAGGAGCTTTTCCAGCGCGCCTTCCGCAGACGCATCCCCGAAGAGCGGGAGCATGTCCACATTCACGTCAAATTTCTTGCCGTCGTTCGCGCTGCGGTCCATGTGGATGGCGACATTGGGGATGAGCAGCAGGTCGCGGTCGAGATTCACCAGCCTCATCACTACCTTCTCCCCTTCGCGGACGGCGACGCGCCCGGCGACGGAGAGCGGCCTGTCCAGCCAGCTCGAGCAGATCATCCCTCCGTACTTCTCCACGCTCAGGCGGGTATACATCCCGGCAGACGCTGCGGAGGCATGCTCCTTGAGCTTAAAGCTCGGAGAATCCGCGTGCGCAGCCATCATGGAAAAACCGCGGCGCTCCCCTTCCGGGACACGAAAGGCGATCAGCGCGGAGCCGTTGCGGCGGAGGAAGTACTTCCCGCCTGCGCACAGCGGCCAGGCCTCGAACTCGTTGAGCTCCCGATAGCCCTCGCCGCGAAGGCGGGAGGCCAGGTTCTCACAGGCGTGGAAAGCCGTGGGGCTTGCGGACAGGAAAGCAAGCAGATCGTGATTGATATCGTTCATGATATACTCCTTGATGACTTATGTCAGATGGATCACGCCGAAGGTGATGGCCGTCATGATGGCGGCGGCAATGAGGACGCCGAGAAAGATCGCCGGAACGGCATCCTTGAGCTTCATTTTCAGCAGCGCCGCGACAAGAGCGCCCGTCCAGGCGCCGGTGCCGGGCAGCGGGATCGCAACAAGGATCACAAGGCCCAGCAGACCGTAACGGCGCACCTTATCGCCCTTGCGGTCAGCACGCTGCTCAAGCGAAGAGACCATCCCGTCAAACTTCGCCCAAATGCGGCGAAGCCAGGCAAATATGCGCTGAATATAGACGATAATAAAAGGCACCGGGAGCATATTGCCGAGAACCGCGGCCGTCAGAGCGAGCGGATACGGAAGCCCGAGTGTGATCCCGTAGGGAAGCCCTCCACGCAGTTCGATCACCGGAACCATAGAAATCAGAAAAGTTGTCAGAAATCTACCTGCGACAGACTCGATCAGCCAAGCGATCATAGCATACTCCTATCGGATGAATTTCAGATAATGATTTTAGCACACAAGATAAAGATGTGCAAGGGATACAAAATGAAAGATTCCTTAAGAATCTCATAAGATTTCCCTGTGATTCTCTTCTTGACGCATACGCTGTTTCGCAGTATGATGGAATCAAATTTTGAAGCATCGGAGGCATTTTTGATGGAACGAGTCGCGATCGTAACGGGCGGAAGCGGCGGGATCGGCCGCTGCACCGCGGCAGCCCTGCACCGCGCAGGCTGCATCGTCTATGAGTTTTCCCGCCATGAAAAGCCCGCGCGCGGCGTACAGCACATCTCGGCCGACATGACGAAAGAGGACGAGGTCCGCGCGGCGGTCGAGGAGGTCTTTCGTCGGGAGGGCCGGATCGACATTCTGGTGAACAATGCTGGCTTTGGCATTTCCGGCGCCGCCGAGACAACGAAGAGCGAGGACGCGCACGCGCAGCTCGAGCTCAATCTCTTCGGCATGGATAACGCCACCAAGGCCGTCCTGCCCATTATGCGCGAACAGCGCAGCGGGCGCATCATCTTCATGAGCAGCATCGCGGGCATCGTGCCGATCCCCTTCCAGCTCTGGTACTCCGTGAGCAAGGCCGCCATCATTGCCTATGTTCTGGCACTGCAGAACGAAATCCGTCCCTGGGGCATTACGCTCTGCGCCATCATGCCGGGCGACATTGCCTCCGGCTTCACCGACGCGCGCAGGAAATCCTCCGCCGGGGACGACGTATACGCCGGTCGGATCGAGCGCTCCGTCGCTGTGATGGAAAAGGACGAACGCGGCGGCATGACCGTGGAATACGCGGGCAACTACGTCGCCAAATACGCGCTCAAGAAGAATTCCCGCCCGCTCGTGTCTCTCGGCACCAAGTACAAGTTCGTCGCCGTTGCAGCCAAGCTCCTTCCCCGCCGCTTCTCGAACTGGCTCGTGGGTAAGATCTACGCGGAGTGACGGCAGGCAGGAAACCGGTTCTCGGTTGAGAAGCGGTTTTTCCTTTCTGCTCAGAAATGCGGTTTTTCCTTTGAGATGGAGTCAATGCGCTTGAAGAAAGAACAGCGATATGATAGAATGAATTGATCCGTGATACTTGGATATGATCGAAACCATCATCAATTTGGGAGGCTATTCACATGAAAAAGGTTCTGAAAGCGGTTGGGATCCTCATTCTTGTGATTCTCGTCGCGGTCGCGGCGCTGCTGGGCTGGCTTACAGCCACAGAGTATCGCCCGGAGGCGGTGGAGCAGGTTTCCGTCTCCCTCGCCGGAGATGTGGACACGCTCAAGTCCGGCAGGGAGCTTACCGTGCTCAGCTGGAACATCGGCTACGGCGGACTCGGCCGGGAGGCCGATTTCTTCATGGACGGCGGCACGCAGTCTAAGCCTGACAGCAAAGAAACGGCGCTGCGCTATCTGGAAGGGATCCGCGCCGCCATCGCGGATGTCAATGCGGATCTGGTCATGCTCCAGGAGGTGGACATCAACTCCTCGCGCACCTACAGCATTGACGAGCGGCCGCTGCTCGATCAGGGGATGAGCTGCGAAGCTTACGCCTACAACTATTCCTGCCCCTTCGTGCCCGTGCCTGTGCCGCCCATCGGGAAGGTGCACAGCGGCCTGTACACCATGACGAATGACCTGCGCATCGACGAGGCTGAACGTATCGCTCTCCCCTGCCCCTTCTCCTGGCCTCTGCGCATCGCAAATCTCAAGCGCTGCCTGCTCGTGAGCTATCTGCCGATTGAGGGGAGCGACAAGCAGCTTGTGCTCGTCAATCTCCACCTGGAGGCCTATGACAGCGGTGAGGGCAAGATCGCCCAGACCAATCAGCTCAGTGAATTCATCCTCGGCGAGTATGAAAAAGGCAACTATGTGATCGCCGGCGGAGACTTTAACCAGGTTTTCCCCGGCAGCCTCGACGTCTATCCGAATACGCATCCGGAGCTCTGGAGCGTGGGAGAGCTCGAGACCGGGATGCTGCCCGGCGAGGGCTGGCAGTTTGCCTACGATACAGCGAGTCCGACCTGCCGTCTGCTCAATCAACCGTATGACCCGACCGACACCGTGAACACGCAGTATTACGTGATCGACGGCTTTATCCTCTCCCCCAATGTGGAGCTTTCCGCAGTGCAGACGCTCCCGCTGGATTTTGAAAATACCGACCACAACCCGGTGCAGTTGACAGTAAAGCTGAAATAACGCCGTAATTACGCCCGATGCGCAAAGAATACGCGGGGGATCTGTGAAGGCCTTTTCACAGATCCCCCGCGTATTCTTACTTTGATAATACTATCTGGGACAAGAAGCGGCGCGGATATGCTTCAGCGCCAATGCTTGAGCTTGGGGTGGAGCCGCGTCTCGTACAGCAGGGCGATGCGGCTGAGGACGAGATCATAGATCATCATCACGGCCGCGAGCAGCGCAAAGAACAGCAGCCCCGCGACAATGCCGACCTCCTCCAGTTCCTGAATCAGAATATCCATCTGGAAGAGCCAGACGATCAAAGCCTCCATGAGTCCGATGGATACGACAAAGAACAGCAGCTTTACCAGAAAGCGGACAGGCTTCGTTTTTACGCGGTCGAAGCTCTCCTTGAGGATGGGATAATACCCGAGGAAGAGGTAAAACAGCGCGGCCTCTTTGTCCGGGCACAGCAGCAGCGAGAGCACCGCCGTAGCAAACCACACCGGCCATGCCCATTTCGCCCTGTACTCGCGCTTAATGGGGATCAGCAGCACGGCGACGACCAGTGGGGCGGCATAGGTCATCACCGGGATCAGCCCGCCGCTGAAGAGCAGCGCAGTACCGAGAGCGGCCGTCAGGCTGCAGGCGGCAAGCGCATGGGTCTTGCGGATGTTTTTGGCTCGCGTATCACTCATTCTACACGCCTCCCCTCACCGGTAAAGCCTGTCAAGTCCTTCACGACCTCCGCCGCGATCAGCAAGCCGCCCGCCGCCGGGACGAAGGCGGTGGAGCCGGGGATCTGCCGCCGACCGCTCGCTGCGAGCTCCTGCGCGGAATCCTCGTCCTCAAGGGGGCGGATGGGCTTCTCGACGGAATAGAGCACCTTGAGCCGCTCCACACCCATTCTCCGGCACTCCTTGCGCATGACGCGCGCGAGCGGATCGGTATCCGTCTCGTAGAGATCCCCGATGCGCAGCGCGGAGGGGTCGAGCTTGTTGCCTGTACCCATCGCGCAGAGGATCGGCGTGCCAGCCGCCTGCGCCTCGCGGATCAGAGAGAGCTTCGCCGTCACGGTGTCTATGGCGTCAACGACATAGTCAAAACGGGAGAAATCAAATTCTTCCCGCAGCTCGGGCAGGTAAAAGCAGCGGTGCGTGCGCACATAGCAGGCGGGGTTGATGCTTTTGACGCGCTGCGCAGCGGCGTCCACCTTATACATGCCCATGGTTTCATGCGTGGCGATGATCTGACGGTTGAGATTCGTAAGGCATACCTTGTCGTCATCCACGAGATCAAGGTTGCCGACGCCGGAGCGCGCAAGCGCCTCCACAACATAGCCGCCGACGCCGCCGATCCCAAAAACGGCCACATGCGCGCGCCGGAGCTTTTCCAGAGCCTCCGGACCGATCACCCGCTCCGTTCTCGAAAATGCGTGCGGCATACGCCATCACCTCCCGTATCTTTTGCCCATTTTCTGTTTTGATTTTATCACGCTTCCGGCGAGAAGTAAAGCATCCCCCGCGCCGCTCTTGACCCCTTTGAAGTGACATGATAGAATAAATAAAACAGCATAATACTGCTGCCCGCATGACACCGGCAATCAATCATCCCGCTCTGCGCCTTCGCGCGGGAGCGAAACGAAGGAGGAAAAGCATGAAAGTTTCCGAGCTTCCCTACAGACGCGTAACACTCGAAGAGGTCAAGGCTGTGATGGAGGACGTGATCCCCCGCATCCGCAGCGCGAACAGCGTTGAGGAGATCCTCGCCGCGCGAGAGGATTATCTGAAGGCCAACCTCGAGTATTACACCAACACCGCCCTGGCCTACATGCGCTATTCCATCAACACAGCAGATGAATTCTATGTGGCGGAAAACGATTATTACGACGAAATCGGCCCCCAGGTGGGCAATTACGTCGTGGAATACCAGAGCGCGCTGCTCGACTCGCCTTTCCGCGCCGAGCTTGAAAAGGCCCTCTCCCCTGTTCTGTTCCGCTCCATGGAAGTCAGCCGCAAATCCATGAGCAAGGAGATCGTGGAGGAGATGGTGGAGGAGAACAAGCTTGTCAGCGAGTACTCCAAGCTGATGGCCGGCATGGAATTTGAGTTCCGCGGCGAAACGCTCCCCCGCGCAATGCTGATGAAATACGCCAAGGACTCCGACCGCGAGACACGCAGGGAGTGCTATGAGGTGCTCGGCCGCGGTCTTGAGGCGCACAAGGCGGAGCTGGACGACATCTTTGACCGCATGGTCAAGGTGCGCGACCGCATGGCCAAGAAGATGGGCTACAAGAATTTCGTCGAACTCGGCTACTATCGCATGGGCCGCCTCTGCTACGACCAGGAGAAGGTTGCCGTCTTCCGCAAGAACGTGATCGAAGACATTGTCCCCGTGGTGGCAAGACTGCGCACCGAGAATGCGAAGCGGCTCGGGATCGAGGATTACAAGTTCTACGACGACGGCGTGATCATCCCCGGCGGCGACCCCAAGCCCTGCGGCAAGGAGGAGATCTTCGCAGCGGCCAAAGCGATGTACCACGCCATGGGCGAGGAGACCGGCGCTTTCATCGACATGATGCTGGAAAACGACGCCTTTGACGTGGACTCTCGCAAGAACAAATGGGGCGGCGGCTACTGCACGGAGTTTGCCAAGTACAAGCAGCCCTTCATTCTCGCGAACTTCAACGGCACCGCCGACGACGTGGACGTGGTGACACACGAGGCAGGCCACGCCCTCAACGCCTATCTCATTGCGGACAACCGCTTCGCCCTTGAGCTCGGCTGCGGCGGCATGGAGACCGCCGAGACGCACTCCATGTCCATGGAGTTTTTCGCCTGGCCGTATATGGAGAAATTTTTCGGTGAGGAAGCCGGAAAGTACAAGTTCATGCACGCGCTCGGCAGCTTCTCCTTCATCCCCTATGGCACAATGGTGGACGCCTTCCAGCACATCGTCTACGAGCACCCCGAGCTCACGCCTGACGAGCGCGACGCCGAATGGCTCAAGCTGGAGAAAACCTTCCGGCCGCACATCTCCTTCGAGGGCATGCCCTATCTCGAAAAGGGCACCCGCTGGCAGTACCAGATGCACATCTACGAGAGTCCCTTCTATTATATCGACTACTGTCTGGCGCAGACTGCAGCCTTTAACTTCCTGCTCGCCTCGCTCGAGGATTACGACGACGCTTTTGCGCGCTACCTGCGTCTGTCGAAGCAGGGCGGCGAGAAGGTCTGGACGGATCTGCTTGAGGAGGCCGGTTTCATCCCGCCCTTCGAGCCCGGCGCGCTCAAGGAGCTGGCCGGCAAGGTCGAGGCTCTGCTGGAATCGCTGGAAAAGTGATCTGTTTCATCCGGCCAAGCCGCTGTTAAAACACGCAAAAACTCGGGCAATCGAAAGATTGCCCGAGTTTTTTGAATATACTGCACTGTTGAGCCGCTCCCCTAATTCCGATGCGCCTCAATCGGAGCTTCCGTAGATATACTCCTTCAGATACTCAGCGTTAACCTTGAGATCCGGCAGCAGAACCGCCATGCCGCGGATCTGCTCCTGCGTATAAGTACCTTCAACAGGCAGCCTGTAGGTCTCGCCGATAGTCATTTTATTGGAGATGACCGTGTAGATATAAGCGAGGATCTCCTTGTTCGTCAGATCAGTCGAGAAACATGGCAGTGCTGCGTTGGCAAGCTCGTTGATTTCCGCGAGGCTCATGTTCCTGACTTTATCGAAGGCCGCGCGCAGGACGCGGCGCTGACGCTCGGTGCGCTCCCAGTCTGCATGACCGACATGACGAATCCTGACATAACGCAGCAGCTGCTCGCCGGAAAGCTGATTATAGCCCACGGAGAGGTTCCAGTTCGTGCCGCTGTTCATATAGCCCGCCTCATAATCCTTAAGCTCTATCTCCAGAGGGGCGATCAGATCCATGACCTCGATGAAGCTGTCAAAATCCACCTCCACATTGCCGTCGATCGTGACGCCGAAGTCTTCCTTGATCAGTGTGTCAAGCAGAGGCATCCCGCCGAAGGCGTAGGCGGCGTTGATGCGGTTATCCGAAAAATCTCCCGGGAAGGGCACGTACATGTCACGCATCAGGGACGTAAGCGTGATCTTTTTCGTGTCTTCGTTGATGCTGCAGATGATCATGGTGTCGGAGCGTGCGCGCAGTTCACCCGGGCGGCGATCCTGTCCGATCAGAAGGATGTTCTTAACGTTGGCGGGCGCGGGCTTGGCGCTGGGCAGCGCCCAGGCGACCTGCTGGGGCGACAGCGTGTCGTTTTGCCCTGCCGCGTCCGTATCGAAGTATTCCTCCTTGCTGGAGAGCTGATCGACGCTGTTTTGATCGACACGTCCCAGCTTGTTGAGCGTACCCAAGGTAAACAGCGCGGCGGCTGCCGCAGCCAGGACGACAAGGACCAGCAGAACGATCAGAACCGTCACAAGCGCGGAGCGCTTTTTCTTTTGTTTTCGGATATTAGTCACTTCGATTCCTTTCCCCATGACCGCAAGCCAAAGGCGATCTGCTGGATCGCTCCCCGGCACAGCGCATGGCAATCATGACTGCAAATATATATGCTCATTTGTATTCAAACATAATAACCGCCTTGCGGTTATTATACCATACCCTGTCAACGTCAGCATGTATTGCCCGGCAGATTCTTGTACCCGCCTGTGCAGCGAGCCTTACCGGCCGCACGCGGCGTGCTCCAAAAGCGGAACCATGACGCTCGGATCTCCCGAACAATAATGGAAAAACAGGTGACAATCAGGGCGAACTGTGCTATAGTATATTAAAGTAGTTTACTGTATAGGCTATATCAAGCAAAACCGGATGCACGGCGCATCCGGTTCTAATACGGATATCTGATAGAAAGGTCGGAAATGATTTCCGAGACAGAATTGTGTCAGACGAGGCGAAAACCGCAGAGCATAATGGAGATATATGGTCAAGGGCTTCAACGATGTATGGCACAATTCTGGCCGGAAGGAATCCGAGATTTCTATTAGATATCAGTATATGCCGAGCCAGTCGGAGGAGCAAAGCCGTGACAAATAAGGCGCCTTCAAAGATGGCATATGATTTGCCATATAATCGTTATATCAAACCCATTTTCGGCTCTGTGATCTCCGGGATCGCCCTCCTGATTCTCTGGCCGATCTATCTTGTCATATCTATTCTGATCATTGCAGAGAGCGGACTGCCGGTATTCTACCGCGCCGAACGGGGCGGATATCTGGGCAAACCGTTCAGGATCTGCAAGTTTCGCAGCATGATACCCAACGCCGACAAGCTGGGCGGCGGAACGACCAGGCTGCATGATCCGCGCATCACAAAAATCGGGAACTTCCTGCGCAAGTGCAAGCTCGACGAGATTCCGCAGCTGTTCCAGGTTTTCACACAGAAGATGAGCCTGGTCGGACCGCGGCCGGAGCTTATGCAGTATGTGAAGCAGTACAGCGGCGACGAGCTGGACATCCTGCAGGTACGCCCGGGGATCACCGATTACAGCTCCATCGAGTTTATCAATCTGGATGAGATCGTCGGCAGCGGAGACGCAGACGAAATGTATGAGAAGTACGTTCTCAAGCGCAAAAATGAGCTGCGCGTGAAATACGCGCACGAGGTGTCCTTCCGGACAGACGTGTACATCCTGTTCAAGACCTTAGACGCAGTCTTCGGCAAGGCCTTTGGCTTCATTATAAAGCACGAGCATCAATAAGGAGAGGGTAATGGAATACATTACGCTGAATAATTCTGACCTCAAGGTCTCACGCCTCTGTATGGGCGGCTGCCCCATGGGCGGATACGGCTGGGGTGAAACACAGGAGAATGAACTGATCGATGCGGTGCGAGCCGCCATCGACAGCGGCATTACCCTGTTCGATAACGCTGACACCTACGGTCTCGGCCAGTCTGAGCGTACGCTCGGCAAGGCTCTTGGCGCGGATCGCCCGAATGTCTGCATTGCCACCAAGTTTGGTGTGCGTGTCGGCGGCGGCAAGACCGTCTATGACAACAGCCCCGAATGGATCCGCACAGCGCTGGACGCCAGTCTGGAGCGTTTGGGTACGGACTACATCGACCTCTATCAGGTGCATTACCGCGACGGCGTTACGCCGTTGGAGCTTGTCGTTGACACGCTGGAGCAGCTGCGTCAGGAGGGCAAGATCCGTTTTTTCGGTCTGTCCAACATCCACGCGGAAGACTTTGCGGAGGTTGAGCCCTTTGTCGGCAAGTTTGTGAGCTGCCAGAACGAGTACAGCCTTGCATGCCGCAAAAATGAGGCAGACATGCTCGCTCTCTATGAGAAGCTCGGCATGAATCCCCTCACCTGGGGCAGCCTCGGTCAGGGTATCCTCACCGGAAAGTACACGAAAGACAATGTGAACTTCGGTTCTGACGACCGCCGTTCCAGAGATATCTACGTGAACTTCCACGGTGAAAAGCTGATGCAGAACCTCGAGATCGTCGAGGTCATGCGCGGCATTGCCGCAGCCCATCACAAGCCGGTTTCTGCTGTCGCGATCCGCTTTATCCTGGATCATCTGCCGGAGTCGGTCGTCCTCTGCGGCGCGAAGCGGCCGAGCCAGATCCTCGGCAACGTTGAGGGTGCCGACTGGCATCTGACGGAAGAAGAAATCAAATCGCTGGATGAGGTATCCAGATAAGTGAGGCTGGAGAGAGAAATGACGAGTGAACAGCTGGCGTGGAAGATTCGACGCCACGGGATCGAAATGACCCACCTGTCCGGTGGGTCTCATATAGCCGCAATCCTGTCCGTGGCGGACATCATCGGCGTGCTGTATAGCGGAGTCATTCGCGTTGACCCGGATCGTCCGGACTGGGATGAGCGGGACCGCTTCATTCTGAGCAAGGGTCACGCAGGGGCGTCCCTCTACGCGGCGCTGGCGGAAAACGGCTTTTTCCCGGTTGAGGAGCTGAAAACGCATTATCAAAACGGCAGCCGTCTGTCCGGCCACGTGTCACACCATTTGCCTGGTGTAGATTTCTCTACTGGATCGCTCGGCCACGGTCTCTCTGCCGCTTCCGGCATGGCCTATGCCGCGAAGAAGGATGGAAAGACATACAAGGTCTATGTCGTCCTTGGTGACGGCGAATGCGACGAGGGCTCCGTCTGGGAGGCCGCGCTCTTTGCCAATCACTTCCGGCTGAACAATCTGGTGGCCATCGTGGACCACAACCGCATGCAAAGCCTGGACTACAGCGAGAACACACTGGAGTTGGAGGACTTCGGCTCCAAATGGAGGGCGTTCGGCTGGAACGTCATCGAAATCAACGGAAACGATCATGCCCAACTGCGCGAGGCGTTTCGGAGAGCGGAAGCGCTCTCGGAAAACGAAGCCCACAAGCCCACCGTAATCATCGCCGATACGGTTAAGGGCTGCGGCGTCTCCTTCATGGAACGCGACATTCTATGGCACTACCGCTTCCCCCATGAGGGCTGGGAATATGACTGCGCGGTAAACGAGCTGCACGCGCACAAGCCGGAAGGCGTGGAGGACGTGTATACGCCGAATGGCGTGGAGCATCCCGCACAGCCCGGCCCCGGTGAGCCGGAGAACAGTGACCACAGCCTCACCCTGACCTGGAAACCGTCTTATCCGGAGCAGATGCGCCGGGTGGATGATCGGGAGGCCGAGCAATGAGAGATACCTTTGTCAGAACGCTGATCGAGCTTGCAAAAGCAGATCCGAACATTGAGCTTGTCACCGGCGATCTCGGCTTCGGCGTCTTGAAGCCCTTCTGGGAGCAGTGCCCGGATCAGTTCACCAACGCCGGCATTGCCGAGCAGAATATGACCACGCTTGCCGCCGGCATGGCTCTCGAGGGGAAGACCGTCTTTACATATTCGATCGGGAACTTCCCTACCCTTCGCTGCCTGGAACAGATCCGGAACGACTGCGCTTATCACAACGCCAATGTGAAGATCGTCTGCATCGGCGGCGGCTTCGTATATGGTTCGCTGGGTATGAGCCATCAGGCGACGGAAGATCTGGCGGTAATGCGCGCGCTTCCCGGCGTGACCGTCTTTGCGCCGGGCGATACACTGGAGGCGGAGGCCTGTACAAGAGCGATGGCCGCTGTCAACGGAACCGCCTATCTGCGTCTCGGACGCGGCGGTGAAAAGAAGATTCACGAAATAATTGAGAACTTCCAGATCGGTAAAGCAATCAAGGTGCGCGGCGGCAAGCGCGTCGCCATCTTCTCCACCGGTGCGATCTTCGACGAGGTGCGAGACGCCTATGAAATGCTGATCGCAAAGGGCTATGATCCTGCGGTCTATACCTTCCCGACGGTCAAGCCTTTGGATAAGGAAGTGGTCGAAGCCTGCAGCCGCAATTTTAACCTGATCGTCACCTGCGAGGAGCACAATATTATGGGCGGCTTCGGCGGCGCGGTCGCAGAGGTCATGGCCGAGATGAAGCATAAAAAGGCATATCTTCTGCGCATCGGCTTGAACGACGAATATTGCGTGCGTGTTGGCAACCAGAAATATCTGCGCGAGCAGTACGGCCTGAGCGCCGCGAAGATCGCTGCCCGGATCGAGGAAGCGCTGCATGAATAAACGGCTTCTGATCACATCCACCGACCTGATGATGGTCCAGTTTCTTATCCCTCATGTCCGCAATCTGGCGGAGCACGGCTTTGAAGTCGAAATCGCCTGCTCCGAAGTCGGGGGGCGGCTGAACGAGGTCCGCGAAAAGCTCAGCGACGTTGTGAAAGCCGTCCATGAAGTCCGCCTTGTCAGGAGCCCCTTCTCCCCTGTCAACCTGAAAGGACTCCTGGATCTCAAGCAGGTCATTGACAAGGGCCAATATGATTTGATTTGGACGAACGAGCCGGTGATGGGCGTCATGACCCGACTGGCCGCCCGGCACGCCCGCAAGCGCGGCACAAAGGTCATCTATATGGTGCACGGGTTCCATTTTTACAAAGGCGCCCCGCTCGTCAACTGGCTGCTGTTCTACCCGATCGAGAAATGGGCAGGTCACTTTTGTGACAGCGTCGTGACCGTAAACCGCGAAGATTATGCGCGGGCGCAGAGAATGGGGCTGCCGGATGTGCGGTATATCCACGGCATCGGAATCAACACCGAGCGTCTCTCGCGCGGGCAGAACTTTTCAGATATCCGCAGCGAACTGGGTCTGCGGCAGGATGACTTTCTGGTTCTCTCTGTCGGAGAACTGAACGAAAACAAGAATCAGAAAACGATCCTCCGCGCAATTGCTTCTCTAAAGGATCCCGCTGTTCATTACCTGCTCTGCGGAAAGGGCGATCAGCTGGAAAAGCTGCAGCGGCTGGCTCAGACTCTTGGCATCTCTTCTCGGGTCCATTTTCTCGGATACCGCAACGATGTGGTGGATATCTGCCGCCAGGCGGATGTATTCGTGATGCCCTCTCGTCGGGAGGGGTTGCCTGTCGCGTCGCTGGAGGCAAAATACTGCGGCCTCCCATTGATTACCTCCATGATCCGCGGGCTCGAGGATGTGATGGAGGACGGGGTATCGGGATATCTCTGCGAGCCTGACGATGACGCGGGCTTTGCCGAGAAAATCCGCCATTTGAAAGAACAACCAAAAGAGCGCTCTGCCATGGGCCTCAGCAATCAGGAGTCCGTGAAGCCTTTCTGTGTGGAAAACACGAAGTTGGAAGTTGAAGAGATCATGCGTCATTTTCTTGCAGATGCCTATGAATGATTGTCATTTCATCCCTCAGTTATCTATTGTCACACCAACCTATAACCGTGCCGCGCTCCTGGCGCGCTGCTATGACTCTCTCGCCGCACAAAGCTGCAAAGATTTTGAATGGATCGTTGTTGACGACGGGAGCTCGGATGACACGCAGCAAATCATTCAGAAGCTGCAGGAGACTGAAGATGGATTTCCGATACAATACATTAAAAAGGACAATGGCGGGAAGCACACTGCGCTGAATGCCTCTCATCCGTATCTCAACGGAAAATACGTTCTGATTCTCGACAGCGACGATCTGCTCAAGCCGGATGCGGTAGAAATAGTGCTTCGCGAGTGGAAGGTCTATGAAAGCCGGGACGAAATCGGTATTCTTATCTTCCTACGGGAAACTCCCGATAATAAGCTTTGCGCATATGTAAACGACGAACGCACACCCGTCGACTTGCTGCATTATCCGAGGATTCATGTGGTCTCAACGGACTGCTGCGAAGTCCTGCGGACGGAGTTGTTTACCAATCATCCCTTTCCTGTCTTTCCAGGAGAACGCTTCCTCGCCGAGACCGCTTTGTGGTATCGGGTCGGTGCCGAAAAGAAAGTCGTGTACATCAACACCCCGGTATATGTATGCGAATACCTCGAAGGTGGGCTGACTCGTTCCGGGCGATCTATGCGTGTCAAGAATCCTTACGGCGGTATGTATACCTCCGAGCTGCGTATGGACTGCCGCTGTTCATGGAAAGAACGAATCCGCGCAGGGCTTCTGTACGTTTGCTACGGCAGATACGCGCGGCTTGGCGTTGGAGATATGCTGCGTAGGACAGCGCACAAGGGATTGATCGCTTCCTGTTTGCTTCCCGGAACGTGTATGTATTTGCTTTGGAAAAGGAAGTATTGAAATCATTTATGGAACCGATTCGGATACTGCATATTGTGACATATATGGGACGCGGCGGTCTGGAGACCATGCTGATGAATTATTATCGGCATATTGATCGCAGTAAGGTTCAATTCGATTTTTTGACCCACCGCGCGTTTGAGGCTGACTATGATCAAGAGATCATGGCTTTAGGAGGAAAGATCTATCATCTTCCCAGATTGAATCCGTTTAGTTTGGACTATAGAAGCAGGCTTGACTCCTTCTTCAAAGAACACTCTGAATACAAGATTGTACATTGCCACCAGGACTGCATGTCGGCAATCCCACTGAAATATGCAGAAAAAAATGGTGTTCCTGTCCGTATCGCCCATTCTCACAACAGCAACGAGGCAATTAATCTAAAGTTTCCTATAAAGCTATTCTACAAAAGGAAAATCGCAAAATACGCTTCTCACCTACTTGCCTGCAGTAAGAATGCCGGCGTCTGGATGTTTGGTCAAAGCGCATCTTTCTCCATTCTGAATAACGCAATAGACGCCTATCAGTTTCGGTATAACGCGTGCGTTCGTAATGAAGTACGAACGGAACTGGGAATAGGTCGAGAGTCGCTTGTATTGGGGCACGTCGGGCGTTTTCTTCCTCAGAAGAACCACACATTTCTGATTGATGTTTTTGAGGAAGTTCTGAAGCAAGCCGCAGACGCAATGCTGATTCTAGTCGGCGAAGGCGAACTCCGTTCAAGAATCGAACATATCTGCGTTGAAAAAGGGATCTCCGATCACGTCCTCTTTATCGGAGCGCGTGCTGATGTCAACCGTCTCCTGCAGGCAATGGACGTGTTTGTTTTTCCCTCCTTATTTGAGGGCCTTGGCGTAGCTATGATTGAGGCGCAGGCTGCCGGTCTGCCCTGTGTTGTTTCTGATCGCGTACCATCAGCTGCCGCGCTTATTCCTGCGCTTGTAAAGTATCTCCCGCTGGGGGAATCTGCGGTCACCTGGAGCACAGAGATCCTTTCTGACGCTAATACTGTAGTAGTACGAAGAGACACGTTTTCTGAAATCAAAGCTGCGGGATATGATATTGCAGATAACGCAGAACGACTTGCAGCGTTCTACCAAAAAACATGGAACGAGGTCGATCATTGTTCGTAAAGACTGTTCGTTCAGAAGCATTTACGACCAAACCCGGGTTTATCCGCATTGGGTGATCGCGTCTGCGTCTAGACAATCAATTTCTTCCATAGCGGGAAATCCAAATCAGAAACGCCCTTCTCATTGCTCCTTGCGTGTATGTGATTTTTGATGTACCTTCTCATAGCGTCATAATTGGGAACTCCGGACTGATTCAATAAAAGGAAAAAGCAACAGAGAGCTATATTTAAATTCGGTGTTCGCAAGGACATTATGATCCGGTTTAAACAACACTTCATTTTTACGAATGTATTATAATAACATGAAAAGAAAAAGAATTCTGATGGTTCCCGGCGCTATGTCTGCGGGCGGCCTTCAAAACCAGCTGATGCATCTCCTTCGCAATGCGGATAAAGCGCGTTTCCAGATCGATTTTACCTCCACCAATTCGGACGATTTTTACCGGGAAGAGATTGAGTCGCTCGGTGGAGGCTTCTATGTGATTCCGCCGATGAACTGGAAACGCCCGGCGCCATACTGCCGCGCCATGCTGAAGATCATGCGGGAGGGACAGTACGACGTCGTTCACTCGCACGAGCTTTTCCACAGTGGGATCACGCTCTGGCTGGCCAAGCGGGCAGGCGTCCCCTGCCGCTTCGTCCATGCACACAGCTGGAAAGATGGCACCGCAAAAAGACGCCCCTTGATCCGTACCCTATACAACAGCTTCATGCGCGTGATGATCAACCGTTATTCGACAGTTCAAATCGCCTGCTCCAGCTGGGCTGGAAAATTCCTCTATGGAAAAAGAATGATCCGTCAGGACTCCTATCACCTGGTTTTCAATTCTGTTGACACGCGTGAGATCATTGATCATTTTTTTGATCGTGAAGATGGCGAATATTGCGAAAAAGGCGGTTGGAAGCAGGTTCTGAATGTTGCGAGAATCGATCCCAACAAGAACCAGCTGTTTCTTGCGGAGATTGCCAAGGAGTTTAAATCGCGGGGAGACAGGATCCGCATTTTGTGCGTCGGTACTGGAAATAGCGACGCAGTCGAGAAGCTCTCCTCGGTTATAGCGGAGGAAGGCCTTCAGGATCATCTCCGGCTTTTAGGTGTGCGGCGTGACGTCCCGCAGTTACTGCGTAAGTGCAGTGCCTTTGTGTTGCCCTCTATATATGAAGGCATGCCCCTCGTCATGATCGAAGCGCAGGCCGCAGGGCTCCCCTGCGTCTCCGCCGATACATACTCGCCCGAGGTTGATTTTGGGATCGGTTCGGTGAAATGGCTTTCGCTCGACCGCGGCGCGGCGGCTTGGGCAGACGAACTGGAAAAGGCCGTCAGCACGCCGCGTGCAGACAAAGCCGAGGTAGAGCGCGCTATTCAGGAAAAGGGCTTTGATTCCCGTCAGTTCGCGCAAAAGATCTGCACTCTGTATGAGGAAGACTGCAGCAGAAGGTGTCTGACAAAATGATCAAGATCCTGTTTTATATTGACTCTCTTTCCGGAGGCGGCGCGGAGAAGGTGCTATGCAACCTTGTAAATGCGATGGATCAGAGCAAATTCGATATCACGGTGCAGACCTTATTTGAATGCGATCCGACTGACTATCTGACCCCTGGGATCCGCTATCGTTATCTTTTCAAGTCCCGCTCCGGATTTGCCGCGAAACTGACGGATCTGTGGTACCGCTCCTGCACAGAGCTCAAGCTGACCTATCCGCTGTACATGAAGGACGATTACGATATTGAGTGTGCCTATCTGGAGATGGGCACTACCAAGGTCATGGCTGCATCCACAAATAAAAAGGCGAAGAAGCTCGCTTGGGTGCATTGCGATCTGGAAAAGAAAATGGGCGACACCGAGGCTTTCGTCAAGAAAACAGCCGACTGGTATCGCAAATTCGACAAGGTCATCTGTGTTTCCGAAGATGCAAGGAAGAGCTTCGTGGATCTTTTCGGAAACGCGCCAGAGTCGCTTGTGCTCTATAATACCATCGATGAATCGGAGATTCACAGCAAGGCTGACGCTTATGCTCCGCAGCCGACAACGCCTGAGAGAGTGCAGTTGGTTTATGCAGGTCGGCTTTCTGCCGAAAAGGATCCCAAGCATCTCCTGCTCGCATGCAGGGAGCTCCGCGACCGGGGATATTCCTTTGAACTGAATATCCTGGGAGAAGGAGCAGAAAGACCCGCTCTTGAACGTCTGATCGAGCAGTCCGGTCTGACCGATTTCGTCCATCTGCATGGATTCTGTGATAACCCGTATCCCTGGCTGAAGCATTCAGATTTGATCGTCTGCTCATCCCGGTACGAAGGCCTCAGTACTGTCGCAGTGGAGGCTATGATTCTGGGCAGGCCCTTTGTCACGACCCCCTGCTCCGGTATGCGGGAAATTCTGGGCGACTCCGAGTTTGGCCTGATCGCCGACGATACGGAGGGCGGCCTGTCGAAAGCACTCGCCAGGCTGCTGGATTCTCCAGCTTTGCGCGAATACTATGCCGCAAAGGCAAAAGAACGCGCAAAGGCATTTTCCCGCCAGGCGGCAGCCGCTACAACAGAGCTATTTTTCGAGGAATTGGTTCAGGAGAAGAACGTACATGGGTGTTAAGATTTATTGGATCATTGTCGCGCTGGTGATCGTCTTCGGCATGATCTTGCCGCAAGAAGGACCTCGAAAAAAATACTACATCATTCTGATGGCTGCAATCCACACCTTTGTGTGTGGTTTTCGATACATGTATCTTGTCGGCGATTTGATCAAGTACGCCACAAGCTACTACGCTTTTGCGGACGGGAACTATTCCCTTTTCAGCGACATCGTCTTTGATGAAGGTCGTAACGCAGGGTTTCAATGGATCTCTCTGCTTTTTGCAAAGCTTACTAGCGGAGATTATCAGGTATTCCTGTTTGCTCTGGCCCTTTTTTGTCAAATCGCAGTCGCCGTCCTGATTTATCGGCACTCCCCCAAGCCCTGGCTGAGTTACCTTGTATGGAACTGCATGTCATTTTACCTTACATATGATTTCTGCGCGATCAAGCAGGGCCTTGCTATGGCTGTGCTGATGTTTGCGTTCTCCTGTGCGCTCGAGAAAAAACCGATCGGCTTCTATATGATAACGTTATTGGCAGGTTTCATTCATACCCCTGCTCTCATTGCCCTTCCTGCCTACTGGCTGATGAACCGCAGGGTCGATCGGACTCTGATCGTTGCCTACCTTATTTTCGCTGCGCTTGTGTATATCTTCCGCAGCCAGATCGTTCTGTCCCTTTCTGATTTGTACTATGAGGGCAATGACGAAATGGATTTTTCATTTTACGCGTCCAGGATCGGCGGCAGGACAGTGCTGATCGTTCTGATTGCAGTGACAGGAATGCTGCTGAAGGGCTTTCGGGAAATTCGTTTTCAAGGACTCTTCAACCTCATGGTCATGGCCGCTATCATCCAGATGTTCTCCATGTATGACAATGTCTTCACGCGTCTGGCGGATTACTATTTTCAGTTCTCTGTGCTGTACATTCCGATGATCTTTTTTGAACAGGATTACCCCGTGCCTGTCAACCACTATGCGGCTCATCCGCTTCTTCCGTTCAATCGAAGAAGCACAGCGCTCATTGTGTTTTTCCTGGTGTTTGCTCTTTTGTGGTGGTATCATTACTCACTCCTTGGGCAAACGATCACCAATGAGGTTGACAATTATCTCAACTTCCGCTTCATGTGGGACGTCGCCAGCGATGTTGTATAAGGATGATTCTCAATGAAAATCAGCGTGATCATTCCTGCCTATAATTGCGCACAGACACTGCGTAATTCTATTGACAGTATATTCAAATCCGGATTAGAGGATTATGAGATCATCGTTGTTGACGATGGATCTTCAGACGGCACTGCTATGCTATGCGATACACTTTCCTCTTCCTTCCCCATGCTCCGCGTATATCATCAAGAGAACAACGGTGTCTCTTCTGCTAGAAACCGCGGTCTGAGAGAAGCGCAGGGCGAATATGTATGGTTCTTCGATGCAGACGACTCTGTAGATCCGGGAAGCATGACACGGGTACTGGAGATCATCAGGCGCGAAGAACCGGACATGCTGCTGTTCGGGATGAGCTTCGATTATTATCACAAAGGAAAGGTCTATCGCAGGGACGAGATGTCCTTCATGCAAAATCTGACGGTCTCTCACAATACACTTTCTCAGGTAATCCAGAAAGCTTATGCATCCAACTACCTTTCACCCTGTTGGAACAAATTGATCCGCCGCAATATATTGACATCGAACGGGGTCTTCTTTCAAGAGGGAATGATTCTATTGGAGGATCTATTATTCACGCTTGACGCTCTGCAAGTCTGTGAGAAGGTTTGCTTTCTTGAAGATGTGATCTACCGCTACCGACAGCCGGAAGATGAGGGGAATGCTGCTCGAAGACTAAAGAAGATACCCAGTCTGGTAGACTATATGGATCGCTTCGCCTCCGTTCCGCAGGAATGGAGTTCTATACTGGACGCCGTCTATTATATGCTCCTGCATCAAAAAGTCATTAGTTCTACAGTACCTGAACTGGTCGGAATAGCGCGGGATCATGCACGATGTTCCTTTGAGCCGCAGACGGACTCAGACAGGTGGCTGAATGATTGCCTGGAGAAAGGGAGTTTTTATGAATTGTACTACACCTGCGTCAAATCTCGTCTACGGCACAGAATCGCTGTTTTCGCGAAAAGCCACGGTATCTATAAATGATTTCAGATAATAAGCAGCGCATTGATTATATCGACAGGGCAAAAGCGATTCTGATTATCCTGGTCGTGCTTGCTCATGTTTTGAACTATGCCAACCCGCAGTACAATATCCTCCCCTACACGGTCACGCAGGAATTTATCACCTCTTTTCATATGCCCGCTTTTTTCCTCATTACCGGATTGTTGTACAAGAACGAGGCCTGGCAAGAAAAAACATGGGCTGAGTTCTTCCTGCGCAGAACATATGCACTTTTAATTCCCTTCTTATTCTTCGAGACGATCGCTATCCTGTATCTTCACTTTATACTGCACAGGATCACACTCTACGAAGGCCTTTATCGAATGATAACACTCCGCTGCAATGTCGGCGCCGATTGGTTTCTACCGGCCATGTTTCTCGCTACCCTGTTTTACAACGCATCAGTGAAGTTCCCTAATCGTTTTATCTGGTCTGTCGCAGCAGCGGCAAGTTTCTTCTGTACCTGGTTTTTGCCGAACGGACACTGGTGGAATGCATTATCTCGCGGGTTATTGGGCTTCGGTTTCATTTTCCTCGGTAATCGCGCAAAAGAATATCTTTCTTATGACAAGCCTGCATACGGGATAGTCGCTTTTCTTCTGACGGGGATATTAAGCGCATTGTCATTGAAGTTTTATTCTAACAGCTTTTATGATTGCGTCGTCGAGAACCCGCCGCTTTTTGCAGTTTGCGGTTTGACCGGCCTGTATTTCGTTTTCTCCCTCTCTCGCATGTTCAATTGGAAATGGCTCCAGGTTATCGGAGAAAACACGCTGCCCATCATGGGCACGCACCAATTAGTATTGTATACAGTGCCAAACACCAGTTCTGTTTTCTGGGTGTTTGGGACACTCCTTTTGATTATTGTGATTGAATCAGTTGTCGTATCAGTTTTGGATCGCTTTTTCCCATTCCTGATTGGGAAACGAAAAAAGGGCTTAGGAGACTAAATGGACATTGATATCGTTATTCCTTGGGTAGACGGCAGCGATCCTGCCTGGCAGGCGGAAAAAGCAAAATACTCCGGAAAGCGGACGGATGACAGCGATTCCGTCAACCGCTATCGGGACTGGGGGCTCATGCCTTACTGGTTCCGTTCAATAGAATCTTACGCTCCCTGGGTAAGAATGATTCATTTTGTCACCTGGGGACATGTTCCCGCTTTCCTGAACATTGAAAATCCGAAGCTCCATATTGTGAATCACAAAGACTTCATTCCCGCGGAGTATTTACCGACCTTCAGTTCGCATGTTATTGAGCTGAATGTCCACCGGATACCGGATCTCTCTGAGCAGTTCATTTTAATGAATGACGACACTTTCATCATTCGCAACATGTCGGAAAGTGCGTTTTTCCAACGAGGCCTGCCATGCACCTATGGAGGAGAAGTTCCGATCCACTTGAGCGGAAGTATTGGTACCTGGCTGCATGCAGCGGTGAATGATTTGGGTGTTGTCAATGCTCATTTTCCCAAGCGCGAAGCTACTGCGCTTCACAGGAGAAAATACGTGAATTCAAGTTATCGCTGGCAAGACAACTTACGCACTTGGATGCTGGAAGAGCTTTACCCTGACTATTTCACCGGCTTTAAGAATCTCCATGCGCCAGCAGCGTATTTAAAGAGCACATTTCAGGATGTTTGGGATGCCGAGCCCGAAATTCTGGACTCCACCTGTCGGAACCGATTCCGCAGCAACAGCGACGTGAACCAGTGGGTTATGCTCTGGTGGCAGGTTGCCAGTGGGACGTTTATGCCGTACAACACGGATAACGTCGTCATGAACGCTGTGCCGGACTCTGTCGGAACGCTCTGCGAGATAATCCGCGGTCAAAAGCATGACATGCTTTGTATCAACGATCCGGACGGAGAAGAAGATACAGCAGTTTTGATGGCGCAGCTAAAAGATGCTTTCTCTGCAATCCTTCCAGAAAAATGCAGCTTCGAGAAATAGTAATAATATGAAAAAGATCATTTTTGTCTCGCAGGCGTTATGGCTGGGCGGTATTGAAACTGCCTTGGTCAACTTGCTGAACCATTTGGATTACGAGAAATATGATGTCACTTGCCTGATCACCGAAGATTATCAGGAGATGGCGGCCAGGATAACGCCCCAATGCAAGCTGCTTATTGCGGATCGGAACCGCACTGTTTCCTTTTCCGAGCCTTATCGCTTCGCTCGGCTGTTCAATTTAATGGAGGAGCCTCAGAACGCCTCGAGATTACGTCGATTGCTTTGGAAGGCTTTGAAGCTGATTCTTCGTGCTCCTGAGACAAGGCTTTATTCCGCGTATATTCGCAGGCAGCTAAAAAGCGAACATTTTGACACTTGCGTAATTTACAGTGACCGTGTTTCAGAGATCGCCGTCCGCAGCATCCATGCCGATCGTTTCTTGATGTTTTACCACAACGCAGAACTGGGTAGGGCTTATCACGACGAATTCGGGTACCGCCGGAGTGAGAAAATCATAGCGGTATCGGACGCGCAGTGTGAAAAACTGAAGCGAATGAGACCGCGCTATGCTGCCAAAATGCTCGCAGTGCAAAATTATATTGACGTTGAATCCACACGGGAACGAAGCGCCTCACTCCCAGAGCAGCCTCTGTTTCCGCATTCGGGAATTCATCTTGTTTCCTGCGGAAGACTTGCTCGTCAAAAAGGCTTTGATATTGCGGTTGAAGCCTGTGCGCAGATCGTTCGCAGCGGCTTTCCGCAGCTTCATTGGTACATCCTCGGTGTCGGGCCGGAACGTGAAAACCTGCAAGCGCTTGCAGCTCGCTTCTGCGTGGAAGACCATTTCCATTTGCTTGGAGCAAAACAGAACCCGTTTCCTTATATGAAAGCAGCGGACATCTATGTGCAGCCCAGTCGTTCCGAGGGCTATTCGCTCTCGATCCTGGAAGCGCGCGTCCTTGCCTGCCCGACAGTCGCGACACATGCTGCCGCCGGTGAACAGTTGATCGACGGAGAGACCGGTTCCCTCTGTGATGCGACTGCGTCTTCCGTATGTGAAGCAATCATCCGATTGCTGAAAAACCCTTCCCTATCAAACCGTTACCGGAAAGCACTTTCCGAACACAGCTTTGAAGCAGATAATGCGGCAATTCTTGCACGCATTGAGGAACTATTATAACGAGAGATTTGTATGGACGAACAGCATTTTACAACCGTCATCCAGCCGAAAACCGGATGGCTCGATATCAACCTCAAGGAAGTATGGCAATACCGGGACTTGATCGTTCTGTTTGTAAAGCGCAACTTCGTTTCGCAGTATAAACAGACGGTACTGGGTCCGGCGTGGGCCGTTATCCAGCCCTTTTTGACCACGATCGTTTTCACGCTGATCTTCGGAAACGTGGCGGGTCTCGCGCCAGGCGGGATCCCTTCCTTTGCATTCTATTTCTCCGGCACGATCGTCTGGCAGTATTTCAGCGGCTGCCTTACCAGCACGGCCAACACCTTCGTCGCCAACGCCGGCACCATGGGCAAGGTATACTATCCGCGCCTCGTCATGCCGATCTCCACGGTGCTGTCACAGCTGATCAGCTTCGGGATCCAGTATGCGTTCCTGATCGTTTTTGTGCTGTATTATACCTTCACGCATCAGGGCGTTCACCCCAACTGGTGGATCCTTATGACCCCGGTGATGCTGCTGCAGCTGGGAATGCTGTCGCTCGGCTTCGGCGTGATCATCTCCTCGGTCACGACGAAGTACCGCGATCTTGCCAAGCTTGTTAGCTTCGGCGTCCAGCTCTGGATGTACGGCACCCCGGTTGCATATGACATGTTCAGCATCACGGGCTTCGCTCCGGGCGGCCGGTGGCATGCGCTGTATATGTGCAACCCGGTCACTCCGATCGTCAACCTGTTCCGCTTCGGCTACCTGGGCTTCGGCTCGGTGGAGTGGCTGTACTACGGGATCAGCTGGATCGTCACCCTGGCGGTGCTCTTCTTTGGCGTCATTCTGTTCAGCCATGTGGAAAAGACCTTTATGGATACGGTGTAAGAGCTATGAGCGAAGAATTGGCAATCAAAATTGAACATGTCACCAAGCAATACCGTCTCGGCGCCATCGGCGGCGGCACGCTGAAAGGCGACCTGCAGACCTGGTGGGCGCGCATGCGGGGCAAGGAAGACCCGAACAGCAAGATCGGCGCGAGGACCGATATCCGGATCGGGGAAAAATTCCTGGCTCTGGACGATATCAACCTTGAGGTAAAAAAGGGCGAAGCCGTCGGCATCATCGGGCATAACGGCGCGGGCAAGTCCACGCTGCTCAAGCTTCTCTCCCGCGTCACGGCGCCGACGGAGGGAAAGATCTCGATCGACGGGCGGATCGCCTCGATGCTGGAGGTCGGCACGGGCTTTCATCCGGAGCTGACCGGCCGCGAAAACATCTATATGAACGGTGCGATCCTCGGCATGACCAAAGCGGAGATCGACAAGAAGTTTGACGAGATCGTGGAATTCTCCGAGGTCGCGAAGTTTATCGATACCCCCGTCAAGCGCTATTCCTCCGGCATGTACGTCAAGCTCGCCTTCTCCGTTGCTGCGCACCTTGATTCTGAAATCATGATCATGGATGAGGTGCTCGCCGTCGGCGACATGGCTTTCCAAAAGAAGTGCCTGACGAAAATGCGTGAAGCGGCAAAGGTAGAGGGCAGAACCGTCCTCTATGTCAGCCATAACATGAACACCATCCGCCAGCTCTGCGACCGCTGCATTGTAATGGACCACGGGAAGATTGTTTTTGATGGGGACGTTGAACAGGCGATACAAATATACGTGGGCAGAAGTAGTACAAGTATTGAACAAGAGAAATCATTTGATCTTTCTGATCATGAAAAGTGGTGTAATACAAGAGTATTTATTGATTCATTACGGTTAATTAATGAAGCAAAGGGATTATACATTGGCGATTTAATAGAATTTGATTTATCTTGTCATGCAACATGTACATTAACTGATCTGTGCGCAAGGCTTGTGATTCTTGACTCAAATAATATGATAGTTGGAATGTCTCTTTCAAATCAAAGCATTTGTTTTGATGCAAACAGGGATATTAATCTGAGAATCAGTTTTGATACGAAGCACCTCGCAACCGGGAATTATCATTTGCGCTTTTCACTTTTCCAGATAAATGAGTATGGAACACATGATTATGTCTGCGTAATCAATAACTTTATTACACTTTTCCTGAATGATAAATCCGAGCTTCATAATGGAATGAATTGGGATACACGTTCCTGGGGACATATTGCATTTGATCCGTTTATGGTGGAGATGGATAAATGAAGACTGCAACTGTTACTTGGATTACATATAATAATTATGGGACTCTACTACAAGCCTACGCTTTACAGCAATACTTAAATGAAATTAATATCGAAAATGTTATCATTTCAGATGAAAACATCGTTTACACTTCCCAGTTTGAAAAAAACACTCCATCATTAGCTGCCATTAAATCCGTTAATCAGTCTCAAATTGTCCGCTTTCTTGAAAGAATAGGAAAGGATATCTTCCATCCAATTAGACTGATTAAAGCAATTCGCTCTTTTTGGATGCGTCTCAGAATATCATTATGTGATAAAGCATTTCAAGCGAGCATCAAGTCAATGGAGAATTTCAAATCCACAAGACTTAAAATCTTGCATGGGAAAACGCGATCCGAAATGCCCTTGTTAAACGAAGAATTCGACGCCTTTATCTGCGGGAGTGATCAAATATGGTCTACATTAGATCGTAATTTTGATGGCTATTTCTTTCTTGATTTCGTAACAAAACCTAAAATCTCTTTTGCTCCAAGTGTCGGAGCCGAGATGATTCCCGATAACAAACAACTTTCAATAAAAAAATGGTTAACAGATTTCTTTGCTATATCTTCCAGAGAAGAAAAAACTGCAAAACAGTTGAAGGAATTAACTGGAAAGGAAGTCGTTTGGGTTTCAGATCCAACAATTCTTTTCGCGAAAGAATACTGGAATAGGTTTTCTGTTATTCCAAGAATTCGAAAACCTTATCTCCTTTGCTATTTTCTTGAAAAGAAGAGCTGGTACTATCAGTATGCCAAAGCTTTTGCAAAAAAACACAATCTTAGAATAATTATTATTCCATGTAACAAAGATTATTTCGAGTATAAAGAATCATTGAATACTCCCATTACTACGGAAGAATTTGTAGGGTTGTTTTCAAGCGCGTCTTTTATACTGACTGATTCTTACCACGGAAGTATTTTTTCATTGCTATTTGAAAAAGACTTCCTATATCTTCAACGTTTTGCAGATAATAGTCCAATCAGTCAAAACATTCGGATATACTCATTATTCCATTTATTAAAGATCGAGAATACTATTATCAGGAAAAAACAATATGAGATGACAGATGAGATTCACCTTGATTACAATGCTATCTCCCCAATTTTAGAACAGTTCCGTCAGCATTCTCGGAATTATCTTAAAACGAACTTGGAGAGGATTTCATATGATCTCTAAGACTACCTGTACAGGGTGCGGCGCCTGCTCGATTGTGTGTCCAAATAACTGTATAAAGATGCATCGAAATGATATCGGAGAATTAGAACCTGCCATTAACAATGAGCAATGTATTCACTGCAATATTTGCAGTCTTGTTTGCCCGCAGAATCATCCCCCTGCATTCCACACTCCCATCCGATGCTATGTAGCCTGGAGCAAAAACGAAAGCGACTGGATTACCTCTGCATCAGGAGGTGCAGCTTCAGCTTTCTCGAGATGGCAATTGGATCACGGGGGAAAGGTGTTTGGCTGTGATTATGACGAAAGCCTTAATCTGCAGCATTTTGAATTGAAGAACAGTGATGAGCTGAATCGGGCGCAGAGTTCAAAATACTCTCAAAGCTCAGCTTTCGTCTGTTATAATGCTATAGAGGACTTCTTAATCCAAAAATACTCTGTATTGTTTATTGGTACTCCGTGTCAAGTCTCCGGTCTTAAGAATTATTTACGAAAAGATTATCCAGAGCTAATAACAATTGACCTTGTTTGCCACGGAACTCCTCCAACTGAATACTTGCAACAACACGTGAAGTCAATTTCAAATGGCCCAGTTTCAAAGCTTCGTTTCCGTGGTGAATATGATCAGCAGTTAACGATTTGGAGTAACGACAATATTATCTATAGGAAAAGCAATATAGAGGATAGCTACTTCTTCGCTTTTTATCAAAATATGATAAGCAGAAACTCTTGTTATGATTGTCAATATGCAACAGATAAGAGAGTTTCTGATATTACTATTGGAGATTTCTGGGGTCTTAACGAGTTGAACTCGATAACTGCCAAAAGCTCTCGGCCTTCCTTAATTCTCATAAATACCGATAGAGGTGAACTATTTTTTTCCAAGCTAAACAGCTGCTTGTATTTTGAGGAAAGAAGTACTACTGAAGGTATCTCCGGAAATGGTAGACTTAATCATCCCCCTGGAAGGAATCGAAAGGCTCGTTTGTTCCAGAAATACTATTATCGTACACAGTCATTTGATACTTCCGTTAAAAGAGCATTAGCAGCTGATCACAGGTATTCTTATTATATTAGTTTGTTTTCATTTCCCGGCAGAGTCATTAGAAGAATTATCAGATTCTTTATTCGGTTGTTAGGAGATAAAAATGATTCCTAGGACTATCCATTACTGTTGGTTTGGCGGAAATTCGCTTCCGCCGCTTGCAAAGAAAAGCATCAAAAGCTGGAAGAAGTTTTGCCCGGATTATGAGATCATAGAATGGAACGAGGAAAACTATGACATTAACGAAGTACAAGCTCAACAGAAAGGAAACGTGCATTAATAGTTTTCCGGACGATTCTGCCTTGTGTGCTCAGAACTGATAAGATCAAGGAAAAAAATCGACATTTACCTCTTTGCAATCAATCCTGCAATTAATTAGTACTGAAGAATAACAAGTCAGTCCCGTTCTCCAGATCCGATATAACGGAAATCGTCTCCAGGCTTTTTCCAAAACTAGTACAAAGGCTGTTCTGGATCAAGCAACTGATAGGACGAATCAATTATAAACAAGCTAAGGGGAAATAATCTATGTCCAGTCTAAACACTCGGATTCTTGTTGGAAGCCCAATCCGCCAAAAGCCACAGATCCTGGCAGAGTTCTTGAGCGGTTTAAAGGAGGCAGACAAAGATGGCCTGGAAGTATCTTTCTGCTTCGTAGATGACAATACAAATCCTGACTCCTCGAAATTGCTGACAGAGTTCGCCGGCGAATACGATGCGGAGATCCTTTCCAGCAATTTCCTGTTGAGTCAATCCGATTATTCACAACAACTCCATAGCAAGATCCTCCATGACTGGGATCTCACTACTATTCGAAAGGTCGCATATCTGAAAGACTGTATTATCGAGTACGCTATCGAGCATGAATATGATTTTCTCTTTCTGGTCGACTCCGATATTGTAATCGATCATCGAACCTTGCGACATCTGGTTTCCAGAGATGTTGAGATCGTATCTAACGTGTTCTGGACGCAATGGCAGTTAAACTGGGAAATAGAGCCGCAATGCTTCTGGATACCGGACATCGGCTGCCAATCTAAAACGCCATTCTCTCCACTTATGCCGCGTTCAGAGGCAAGGCAGATCCAGAGAAACTTCTTTGCTCAAATGAGAGTTCCCGGCATCTACAGAGTGGATGGTCTTGGTGCCTGCACCTTGATCTCACTCAGTGCGTTGAAGAAGGGTGTAAGATTTAAGGAAATACCAAACCTAAGTCAATTTGGCGAAGATCGCGACTTCTGTATTCGCGCAGGTGTTCTTGGAATAGACCTGTATTTTGACACGGTTTATCCGGTTTATCACATTTTCCGAGAGCAATATCTGGATCGTGTGGATGAGTTCAAGCGTGACGGCTTCAAGTTCGATATGTGTCAGACCTTCACGCGGGAAGAATCCGTTCCGGGTACTCGTGGGGCGGAGATTAAGCGTATCGTCAACGAGGCTGTCACTTATCTCAAGAATCGAACTGTAGGAAGAATTCAAAGAAAAATGAATCCTCCTCTCGTATTTCATAGGAAAGCCGAGAACCAGCTTATCGCGGTTCAGATGCTCGTGGAGTCCTTTGAGCATTTCGAGGAATCCTTGAACGGCATTCTTGAACTCTCCAAGCACATTGTTATTATGGATATGTCGGGCAAGGTACCTGAAAATGAGGCGTATACTGTGATCCGAGCGAATACCGCAGATTACAAACTCCTCTGGGAGAAAAGTGCGGAGAGCAAGCCGGACTGGATTCTGTCTCTCCGCAGCAACGAGGTGTTCTGTCAGCCCGAGAGTATCCCCTATTTGATCAGGAATACCGGAGTTGACTGCTTCCGATTCCGGACAACCGACATAATCGGAGAACAGGAAACCGATGCCGGCTATCTCCCCTATCTGACCCGCTTCCAGGCCGGTTACGCCTACAGCTGGAAAAACGACAGGGACTTTCCCGACGAAGTGTTCAGCGAACGTTACGCTGATCTTGAGTTGAACGTATCCCGATACCATAAACAAACGGAATCGGATACGAAGTAACAGGCTATTGAGAGAACGATGACAACCATGAAGAAAGTTATGCTGGTTTTCGGCACCAGGCCGGAAGCGATCAAAATGTGCCCCCTGGTCCAGGAGCTGAAAACTCGTTCATCGCTGCAAACCCTCGTCTGTGTAACCGGACAGCACCGGCAAATGTTGGATCAGGTGCTCGACGTCTTCCATGTTCATCCGGACTATGATCTTTCCATCATGAAGGACGGACAGACCCTCTTTGATATTACCTCGAGCATTCTGGACAAGAGTAAGAACGTCCTCGAAGAAGCGGCCCCTGATCTGGTTCTGGTTCACGGTGACACTTCCACTACTTTTGTTATGGCTCTTGCATGCTTCTATCTGCGGATACCGGTCGGGCATGTGGAGGCTGGCTTGAGGACCTACAATCTCTATTCTCCCTACCCGGAGGAATTCAACCGTCAGGCGGTCAGTGTTATCAGCAGGCTGAATTTTGCGCCGACTGAGAAAGCAAAGGAAAACTTGATCCGTGAAGGGCGGGATCCTGCATCTATCTTTGTGACCGGCAACACCGCGATTGATGCGTTGAAGACAACCGTTCGAGACAGCTATTCTCACCCGGAGCTTGATTGGGCCTCAGGCAGCAGACTGATTCTGATCACAGCGCATCGACGTGAGAATCTCGGAGAGCCGATGGCAAACATGTTCCGCGCAATAAAACGCGTAATTGACGAGCACCAGGACGTTAAAGCGATTTATCCGATCCATATGAATCCCGCAGTCCGACGCGTTGCCGCTCAAATCTTCGATAACGATGACAGGATCCATCTCATTGAGCCGCTTGACGTGTTGGATTTCCATAACTTCATGGCAAGGAGCAATTTGATCCTTACCGATTCCGGCGGCATACAGGAAGAGGCGCCAAGCCTTGGAAAGCCTGTACTGGTCATGCGGGATACGACTGAACGCCCGGAGGGCATCCAGGCGGGAACCCTTCGCCTGGTTGGGACTGATGAAGAAGCAGTATATCGTAATTTCACAGAACTGCTTGATGATCCGTCTGCATACAGAAAAATGAGCACTGCGAGCAATCCGTATGGCGACGGCTTTGCCAGCCAACGGATCGCGGATATCATAGAAGGCATGTTCCGGGAGATAACATGATGGAACGCATGGAACAAAACGCCTCCGTATGCATCATCATCCCGGTATACAATGCGGCTCCCTTCCTCGCGCGCTGCGTTTCGAGCATTCTTTCGCAGTCTTTTCCTGCTTTTGATATGATACTGGTCGACGACGGATCGACAGATTCCAGCGGAGAACTCTGTGATTCATATTCCGAGTCGGATTCTCGTATTCATGTGATCCATCAAGAAAACGCAGGACCTTCTGCGGCACGAAACGCAGGCCTTGATTGGGCATTTCGCAACAGTGCAAGCAGCTATCTGACCTTTGTTGACAGTGACGACTGTCTTCATCCTCAGTATTTGGAGCTTCTTTTCCGGGCGATTGGAGATGCGGATTTATGCGCCTGCAGGCATCAGTACATCAGCCTTGGTAATTCTCTGCCTCCAGCACAACAATATTCTGACCTTCATCCTGTTTCGCTCAGCGCTGAAGACTATCTTTTGCGTGCTACGGATTCTTTTAACTACGCCTGGGCAAAGCTTTTCAAAATAGACTGTTTTCGGAATGTTCGCTATCCACTCGACGTCTCCTTTGGCGAGGATAATCTTGTAATCTACAAAGTGCTATTTGATGCCAATCAGATTCGGTTTATAGATGAACGTTTGTATTACTACTTCTTCAATCCGACGGGCATCACAAAATCTCCCTGGAATCCCAAGAGCCTCGCTGTGTTTGATGGCATCCGGCAGCAATTGGACTTTTATCAGACGCACGGGTTCCAGCGAGCTTATCAGAAAGAGCTGGAATTGTATGCCCAACAGTATGCATATCAGATCCATCGAATCTCGGAGAACAGAGAATCGCAACGCCAATACAAATCCATCCTCGCTTCTATGCGTTCAGAGCTGCGCTCGCTTATTTCCCGATCGCCTTCCCTTAATATGAATGACAACCCATATTGGTATGAAGCTCTATACCCTCAGACAGCCAGAGCCAAGCGGAATTTCAGAAAACTCTGCAAATTGATTCGTTCCTATATCGGAAAGGAAAATGAAAGAGGCTCATCAACTTGAAATCCCGAAAACGTAAAACTGTCCTATTATTGTTATCCCTGCTCGTGCTTGTATCCTTCTTTGTCGGATCTGAAACACTGGCTTCCCGCGCGCTGATCACGACGACATATCAGATCCCGGCGCCGATTACAGAGGAACTGCGCCTCGTTCAACTCACGGATCTGCATAATACAGAGTTCGGAGATGAGAACTGTGACCTGATTATGCTCGTTGCGGATCAAAAGCCGGATCTTATCCTGATCACCGGTGATATGCTCAACCGTGATGAGGAGGACGTCTCCGTCATTACGGCTCTGCTTCCCAGGCTTGCGGATATAGCCCCCGTTTACTATGGTCTCGGCAATCATGAAGTCTCTTGGGAAAAGACGTTCGGCCGGGATATCACCAAAGTACTTGAGAATGCAGGTGCTGCCGTGCTTGAAGCGGAGTACATCGATCTCGAGTTCAAGGGACAGCAGATACGACTCGGCGGACTGATGGCATATTACCGGCAACCAGGCATAATGCGGACAACGCAGGGTGCTAATGAGCGTCAATTTCGTTTCGCTGCAGAATTTGAAGATACGGATCGTTATAAGATCCTGCTCAATCACATCCCCACCCCCTGGGTCGATTGGGGATATAACAATCTCTATCCGGTAAACCTCGTGCTCTCAGGCCATTATCATGGCGGAATGATCTACTTTCCGCTGCTTGAACGCGGACTCTATGCTCCGTATGTCGGCTGGTTCCCCGAAAACGTCCGGGGCGTCTTCGAGGGAGAAAAAGCGACCTGCGTCTTATCCGCAGGCCTCGGTTCCGAGTATCCACTCCCTCGCATTCACAACAACCCCGAAATTGTTGTTGTCGATCTGATCCCGGTGGGGCAGGATTGATCCATATTCCCTTTGCTCGAAATAAAATAAGAAATGGGAACGACTATCCAAATGGACGAGTCGTTCCCATTTATTGTTAATTATCTTACTTCGATTCCGACGAGTCTTTTTTGGCGGAGGATTTCCCGGAAGACCCGTTCTTTGCGGGAGCGTAGCCGTAGCCGTAACCATAGCCATACTTGGCGCTGCGATAGCCGTAGTATCCGTAACCGCCGGAGTGAGTCGAACCGCCGTTGAGGATGCAGCCGACGATGGGCGCGTCGCCCGCCCGGAGCTCCTCGATGCCCTTCGCGATATAACGGCGGCGGGCATAGTCGTTCATCACGACGTAGGCCACAGCGTCCACATGCTTGAGAAGCATCATTGCATCGACCAGGACGGCAGAAGGCGGCGTATCGAGGATGACGATATCTGCACGATTGCGAAGCTCGACGATCAGATCGCTCATGGCGCTGCTGCCAAGGATTTCGACCAGGTTGGACTTATGGTCGCCGCCCGGCAGCAAGAACAGACCGATCGGATCCCCTTGATTCTGCACCTCATACAGGGCGTCGTCTACGCTGCATTTCCCCTGGAGCACCGCAACAAGGCCGGGGAAGCTGCCCTCGAGGTTGAAGATCGGCCCGACGGAGGGATTGCGAAGGTCGCAGTCGATCAAAATCACGCGTTTTCCCTTGAGCGCCATCGAGATTGCAAGGTTTGAGGCGACAGTCGATTTGCCTTCTCCGGAGATGGAGCTCGTGACCATCAGAACATGCTTGTCCGTCATCTGACGCTCGAGACGCGTGCGGATCAAGCGCATGGATTCCACATAATTGGGATGGCTCGAGTCATAGAGGATATTGATATTGGTATTCTTGTTCTTCCGGCGCTTTTTGAATTCCGTGAACGGAAGCGTGCCGAGGCAGGGGATGTTGACCAGAGCCCTGAGTTCAGACTCGCTGCGCACGGTACGGAACGCTGCCGTATGAAACAGAATGAACAGCAGACCGAGCGCAAAGCCGATCAGTGCGCCGCGGCGGACAGAACCGCGGATCACAGACGTTTTGCCGGTATCGACAGGAACGCCGCTGTCATCAATAACGGTCAGCTCCGTCTGGCCGACAACATACTGCGAAACGGAGGGGTAATTCTTCAGCACCGACTGAAGCACATCATAGGCATACTGCGCGTTCCAGGAGCTCACGGTGATCGTAAGCAGGTTTGTGCCGCTGATGCTGGATACATTGATCGAACCGGGTACGCTGTTCATCCCAAGGTCGGCGGAAATAACATCCGACAGCGCGCCGCTCGTCAGAATATAGGGGAAAATCAGCCCCATCTGCTCCGCGGTGTTGCGGTTTGATACTGCCTCGCCGTTGACGATCTCAACAGAAACCGTGGCCTCGGCGACATAGGTCGGAGAATAATTGACCGTGACGCGATAATAGAAAATCAGCGCGCCAATGGCAGTAGTCAACAGGACGACCCACCACAGACGGCGAAAACGGTGCAGATAGTCGTTCAGAATGGAAATGATGTCGAACTTTTCAGCGTCGTTTGTTCTATTGGAAGTAGTCTCGTTCATGCCAGTTCCTCGTTATACAGCAAATATAGGAGGAGTGTTTCCGAAACGCGGGAGCGCTTCCCCACTCTTCTTAACGGTGACGTGTCAGGACGTTTTTTTCTCCGAGTCCGAGCCTTCGCCGTAGCGGCCATAGGCACCGTAATTGCCGTAGCGCCCATACCGTCCGTAACGGCCGTAGTGCCCATATCGGCCATAGCCGCCGTAGCCGCCGACCACGCGGCGCGTGCCGGGCAGCGTGCGTACCTGAGAAAGGATACATCCCGCAAAGTACGCCTTACAGTCGCGCAGCGAGTCGATGGCGTCATTCAGATCCTGTGCGAGCACACTGTCATACGCCACGACAAGCACGCTCATATCTGCCAGATTCGCCATGACCTCCGCATCAGCCATCATCGACATCGGCGGAGAGTCGATAATAATATAATCAAAGTACTTTCTTGCCGCCGCAATGAGCTTTTCCATCTCGTTGGAGGATACGATATCCGTGGAGTTGGGGTAATTGCGGTTGTTGAGCAACATGAACAGGTTCTGATCCTTATACCGGAAGAGCGCCTCGTTCATGGTTGCCGTGCCGGCCAGAAGCGAAGCCAGCGTTGCCTGAGGCTTATCCTTCTGGTCAAGAAGCAGCTTATGAAGCGTTGGGCGGCGCATATCGCCGTCGATAAGCAGGATCCGGTAAGACTGCTGTTCCAGGGTCAGCGCGAGGTTTGCCGAAACGGTGGATTTACCTTCATGCTCCCGTACGCTCGTGACCAGGATCACTTTGGCGTCGTTTTTATGCGCCTCCGTGGAAATATGCGTTGCGATCTTTTTGAAGCGCTCGACGTACTCAAATTTTCCGTACAGATCCGTTACCAGATGCTTATTCTTCTTCCTCAGGAAGAAATTGCCGAGGGAAGAATAGGTCGGGTCGTAATACAGCATGCCAAGCGATTTGGCGTCCAGCTTTTGACCAAGATCTTTTTCGCCCTTGATCGTCTCCTTGCAATAGGAGAGATACATGAAGGCCAGCGTAAGCAAAAGCGCCGTGATCAGGAAAGCCCGAAGGGATTGATTGCGAGCCGAGAAGGACGCGTCCGCTCCCAGCGGGACGGCCGGCTCCTGCAGCACCTCCATAATCATATCGCCCGAAACGTAAGGCGTCAGGCTCGAAACCGTTTTCATGATCGATCGGATGATCCGATAGGTATTGCGCGGCGAATCGGAAGTGACTCTCAGCGTCATCAGGTTGGTTCCGTTAATGACCCGCGCCGAAGCCGTGGCGTTAAAGGAGCTCAGTCCGAGATCCTGGCAGACCTTCTTCTTCAGCAGGTTGCTGTTGAGGATATTGGTGAAGCTGTTCGCCATGGAGGAGGCTGCCGACAGATTGCTGTAGGCGTGGTTGCTGGAGGTTTTGGAGGTCACGACAAAGGTGGCCGTCGTGGAATAGGTGCTGCGGAAATCCGCACGGACAGACATGCTCACGATCATAGCGACCGCGATCGCACCGAGGATGATCACCCAAAGATTGCGCACGGCGTCGCGCAGCATGCTGTACAGATCCAGTTCCTCGAGAATGGAGGAAACATTCGCGTTGTTTTCGTTCATGTTCAGTCCTCCACGATCAAGATCAGATTGGTTGTTCCCAGCTCCGTCTCTGCGCCGGTAAACCGGGCATGCTGCACAAGCTGGAAGCTTACGATATAAGCGCCGGGTAATTTGTAGTTCACAGAATAGTCGCGGATGCGAAAATCGTTTTCAAGATCATAGTCGGTCTTGTTGAGATCGCGTACCGTTCCCGCCGTCCAGATCCCGCGGATCATGGCGCGGTAATCGGGTTTCACGCCCTTTTGGGTATAGACAATGTACTGATCGAGGGCGGGCGACGACATGCTGTAAGTCGCATAATCCTCAAAAGTCGCGGTAAGGGCGAGAACCGAAGTGTCGCCTGCACTGTTCGTAACCTGCAGATTGACACGCTGACTGCTGACGGTATCGCTGACCGTCTCGGTATTGCCGAAGGTGATTTTGATCTGCGAAGTGATATTGCCGTCAAGGCTGTCCTGCGCCGTGATGTACCGCAAATAATCGTATTTGGAGTTGCCGTTTGCAAAGCGCAGCGGCTGGCTCATGGAAAAACGGGGAGGAATATAGTCCGTATAGGTGACCATCCTGCTGTAGGAGCCGACGTTGTTGTTCTGGTCGAATGCTGCGTAATTGACGCGCAGCGTGCCGGGCGATATAAACTTCGACTTGGAGACGACGACGAGCGTATCCGTCACATCCCCGTCAAGATTATCGGAGGCTGTCATCCCCTGCAGAAGATCCTGCTCCGTGGCGTTAACGCTGACATTGAGAGAATCCTGTTCGGCTTCGATCACGGGCGCAGTGTAATCTGAGGTGACGTACTCATGGATGCGATTCACAAGAAAGACCAGGAAAACAACAACAAAAAACGCTAAGATCAGGATACGAAGTCTTTTCACGGTATCTATTCCTCCTGAGAACTGCTTAGGATAGAAAAAGATGCTTTACTTAAATCGGTATGGGCTCATAGCCCAGAAGTTTGCGTCCGGAAAGGATACGGGCGGGATTCTCATGTAAAAGAAGCTGCGCATAAGACGAGCCGAATTCCTCCGACACCACGTCCAGGATCTCCGTCATAAAGGTACTGCGCTGCTGCGGACTGTGCGCATCGCTCGCCAGACAGGCGCATAGACCGTGCTGAAGCAGCAGATGTGCCGTGTCCATTGCTTCCGGGCCAAAACGCCCCAGTACACTGCCCTTGTTGATCTGCAGCGCACAGCCGTCGGTGCAAAAATCGTACGCGATCTGAGGATCGTCCTGAATGAAATAGTATCGCTCAGGATGCGCGATCACCGGGTGAAAACCGAGCTTTTTACAGCGCGCGAGGACGTCATAGCAAAACAGCGGATCCTCGTCGAAGGCAAACTCCGTCAAAAAATACGAGGTGTCATTCAGCGTCCAGACCCGGCGGCTGAGCAGAAGCTCAGGGAGTTCTGCAGTGGCAAAGATCTCCATGCCCCGGTAAAGCTTGACCGGAATCCCCTCAGCTCTGCGCGCACGGTCGACACGCTCCCACAGGGAGAGCAGCTGTTCCGAGTCATAGTTTTCGTACTCATCCGGAATATTGCAGTGCGGCGTTGTGACGAGAGCCTCGACGCCGCTGTCGGCCGCCAGAGCCAGCATTTCAAGCGACATCTCCATGGATTGAGATCCGTCGTCGACGCCGGGCAAAACATGCGTATGGATATCGATCAAGGCTTGCCCTCCTCGGGGTATTCAGAAATCCATCGCCAGGCGGCTGGATTCTTCTTCGCTCAGCTCGGCAGCGCGCGTTTCGGACAGGCGGTAGACGCGCTGGCAGAGATTGAGCACCGTAGGCCGATGCGTCGTGACGATGCAGGTCTTGTTGGGACGCTGCTGAATGATATTGCGGAGGACCTGACGCTCCGTGGCGACGTCCAGCGCGGAGGTTGCCTCATCGAGCAGCAGGATCGGCGCGTCGCGAAGCACGGCGCGCGCGATAGCGACGCGCTGTGCCTGACCTTCCGAGAGTCCCCTGCCGCGCTCGCCGAGCTTGCTGTTGATCCCGTCGGGGAGCTTGGATACAAAATCCCAGGCGCAGGCGATCCGCAGCGCATCCTCGATCTGCTCGTCCGTGGCGTCTTCCTTCACCATGCGGAGGTTTTCTGCTACGGTGCCGGACAGCAGCGCGTTGCCCTGCGGCACATACGAGAAGAGGAAGCGCGCATCGGCGTTCATCTCGACCTCGCTTCCGTCGGAGGCGCGGAGAAAGGCACGGCCCGCGTTCGGACGGATCAAGCCGAGGAAGAGGCGGATCATCGTGGTCTTTCCCTCGCCGGAGGGGCCGACCAGCGCGACGATCTCGCCGGGCTTGGCAGAAAAATCCGCCTCACGGAAGACCGGCTTGTCCTCGACATAGCCGAAATCCACATCCTCGAGGCAGACGGCAAAGCCGTCCTCCGCCTTGGCGCGCAGCTCGTCGCTCTCCGGGATATGGCGCTCGCGCGGGAGGTCGATCAGCTCGCGGATACGGTGCGCGGAAACAGAACTGGTCAGAAAATTCGGGATGATGCTGACAACGTTATTGAAGGCCGTAGAGAGTCTTCCCCGCTGCTCGAGGAAGAGCGTCATCGTGCCGTAGGTGATTTGCTGACCCCAGAGCAGATACAGGCAATAGCCAAAGGCAGCGTACTGCACGATCAGTCCGAGAACAGACATGAATACGTTGGTCTTGATGGAAAAGAGGTTGTAATCCAACGAGATACCGCGCAGCTTTTTTTGCTTTTCACGGAGGCGGCGGCCGAAGCTGCCCATGATCCCGTAGGATTTGATGGAGTCAAAATTGAAGAAGGTCTCGACCTCGAAGGCCATTATTTCACTGTGCGCTTCTTTGGTTTTGGCGGCGAATTCGCGCTGTCTGCGGATAAAATACTTACTCATCAGCAGCATGATCGGCGCGCTGATGAAGGCCAGCAGCGCCATGACCTTGCTGTAATGCCAGATCACAAAGAAGGTCGCTATGAAATTGAAAACAGAGATGATGACGGAGGGCAGCCAGGTGATGGCGTTTTTGCTTACGGTCATCACGTCGGTATTGAAGCGGTTGAGAAGATCGCCGCTGGAGTACTCGCTGATGGCCTTCCAATCCGCGTCGATGATCTGGTCGAAGATATCCGCCTGGATATCGTTGTTGATATCGATGGAGAGCCTGGCCGAAACGCGGTTGATGAGATTCGAGAAGGTAAGACTGAAAGCGGCGCTGCCGAGCATAATGGCGATCATAAGGCCGAGCTTATCACGCTGATAGCCGGTGATGATATCGATCACATGTTTGCTGGCGACGCTCGCGACGAGCGACATGGAGGTGCTGAACACGCCGAGCAGGATATAAAACACGATCACCCAGCGATAGCGCTTGCTGTAGGAAAAGATCCAGCGCCAGTCATCCAGAATCTCGCGGAAGGTGCCGTCATGGATCGAGTTGCGGAGCTTATGGAGAGAGCCGAAAAACGGACTATCTTCCGCCGGGATCTTTTCCATATGCTCACCGCCTCTCCAAAAAGCATCAAATTATTATAGCATGAAAGCCACTATCAGACAAGCGGAATTAAAAGAAAATGGCGAAATTGGCTAAAAAATCAAACAATTCGTCAGGCAGAAAGACGCTCAGCGGTCCTCCGGCAGGATCCCGTAGAACCGAAGCAGCGCGACACGCTCACGGCCGATGCGCAGCGCTTCGCCGGGCGCCGGGGAAGAGGGAGAAAGCAGATAGTTCACAAGACGGTTGGCCCAGGCGACAGGCAGCAAAACCGGATGCTCGCGGGCATAGGCATAATTCTTCTGCAGGTAGGCCTTACCGGGGAACAGGCTGTGGAGCAGGCCGCGCGCTCCCCTCCCCTCCCGTGCGGCGTCGACCGCGTCGAGGGTGAGACGCGCGCTGTGCAGGCGGTCGTCACTCGCCGCGCCGAGCAGGCCGCTGGCGAAGAGATCAGCGAGCATAGGACCTTCATCGACGGGCTGCGCACTGTAAGCGGCGGGCGTCGGCAAGCCGAGGCGGCGCGCGCCGATTGCGAAAACGGCGTCCGCAAAGGACGCGGCGTTGACGCTCTCGCATGCGGCGCGGACGGCAGTAAAGTCGATCTCGTCGGCATAGTGCGAAGCGAAAAGGCATACGTCACTGACAAGGCGGAAACCGAAGCCGCTGAAAAGAAAATGCTTGAAGGCGTGAAGGATCAGGTAGAGCAGGTGCTCTGTCGGCGCGAGGGTCATGAGCGGCACGTCCTCGGCCTGGAACGGAACGGCGCGGGAGAGCGCGCCGTCAAAGAGACGGTTGCAGTCGATAAAGGTGTCCCCGGACGGAAAAGGGTCGATATGCAGCTCTACATAGAGGGGCGAATCGGGCTTATGATAGCTCAACTCGTCCACCGCGGCCGGATCCTCAACAGGATGATCGGAGGTCAGGCCCTCGCGGAGCATGAAGGCATGCCAGCGGGACGCGTCGGCGCGGGAAATCAGCAGATCCTCATCGACAGAGGGGCGCAGCAGCGGCACGGGATAGAGCGCGCGGCAGACAATGCCCTTCATCACGACGGGGACAAGCCCCTCCTCCCGGGCATGAAGCATGAGTGTGAGGAAAGCGTTCTGCTTGGCGGACTGGAACGAGAAGGAAGCGAGCGCATGATCGCGCCAGTAAGCACTGCGCTCCTTCGACAGCGCCCGCAGAGAATTTGAGGAATACACCGTATCCAGCACAAAAGAGAGCAGCTTCTGCTCCTCGGCGAGACGGAACAGCGTTTCCCATTCCTCCGGCGTCAGCTCACCGGGGTCGAATTTCTCACCGCGCAGGGCGGCGGAGAAGACCGAGAGGAAAAGATCGTCAAGCTTCGGCATGTTGATCCTCTTCCGCAATAAGAAAACCGTAGGAGACCAGCTTGTCGATCTCAGACTGCAGCTTCGGCCAGATATCCTCGGGCTGCTTTAAATACAGCGCAGAGAGTACCTTGGCAACGTCGTCCATGGTCTGACCTTTCTCGAGGGTCATCCAGATGGCGCGCTGGGTAAAATTGATTCGCATGACGCCGGGGCAAAATTCAGAAGCGGCGCGGGAGGGCACGAGCAGCATCGCGCCACAGATGCTCACACGGGCAACTCCTTCTCGCAGACGATAGTTCATAACTGTCCTCCTTCCGCGAAAACTGCATCATACAAGAGATGGGTGGAGTCCGGAACCATATACGAGGTAAGACGCCAGAGCGGGACCGCACGGAGGAGAGAATCGACGCAGCGGGCGGCCAGCTCGATACGCTCGACAGAATCCGCAGTCTGCAGGACGCCGTTGAAGCCGAAGACAGCGGCCTCGCGCGGTGTAATGGGTGCGACAGCGTTCTCCTCGCCGCGCTGCAGGAATATGATCCCGGCCAGCGGCGCGGCGGGGGCGCCGCCGCGATCCTCCTTCCCGTTCCAGGGGGAAGGATGGACGAGGAAGCTGCCGTCCGCGCACTGTTCGAGGACAGGACGGTCACCGCAGATATAAGCGAACTCCCCCGGATGCTCCGTGCGGAGGAACTCCGCCTGCGTTGATTTGCCGACGCCGGGGCGGCCGGAGATCAGCCAGGCTTTCCCCTGTCGAGAGAGAGCAACAGCATGAAAGACAAAGCGGTTCTGTTCCATAAGCGCATCGGAGACGCGGAAGGACAGCGCGTTGGCCTCGGCGGCGGCGTTCCACGGCGAAATCTGCTTTTCCCATTGCACTACGTCCTCTTCCGTGCAGCAGACGGCGGGAATGCCGTCAAACGGCCCGGTCAGGAAATGCCCGAAATAGCGCGGTGCATCCGGAAATGAAAAGCCGCAGCGGAGACAAAGCCCTGCGACTGAGAGTTCATAATACACTTGTCTGTTCAAGCGAGGCAGCCTCCTTCAAAGCTATCAGCCGATTTGCCCGCTGCGCACACCACGATGTGCACACCGGGCAGAGCGGCAGAAAGAAAGCGGACTGGCCCTTTGCAAACACATGTCCAAACCGACGGAGACCCGCCAGAGCGAAGCATAATCTGCACAAGGGGCAATCCGCTTCAATCAAGTAATAAACCAACCAACCATCAAATCAATAATTAGTTGCCGCCGGAGCCCTGAGACTTGCCAATGACAAAAGTGCCCCAATCAAAGAAACCATCAAACTCGGCTTCCTCACCAAGGGTATCTAAAACCCAATTATTATAGGCAGTTGTATCATTGATCCTATAAAAAGGAGAACCAGGGTTGGATTCATCACGTACCACCAACTGGTTAAAAGCGCTTTGTTGCTCAGAAGTCAATAAACCAATAAGAGCATTATATTGCTCAACAGTAAATCCGTATACTTCCATAATATTCACACCCTTCTAAATTAATTAAAGACCGCCAACGTCCTGGTCATCATCGATCACAATGATTACATCTTCATCGCTGCCCATTTCCGGTGTATCCGTCACCTCGGGAGTCGGCTCAGCAGTCGGCTCGGGGGAAGGCTCAGAAGAAGGTTCTGCAGACGGCTCAGCGAGAGTCGGGCTTGCAGTTTCCTCTGTTCCCGGTTCCGATACAGGATCCGACGAGCGACGCGGGAACAACAAAACCGCAATAACAAATAGTATCACTACGACAGCGAGAATAATAGTACGTTTTTTCATGTATTCCCTCCCGGGAAAAGAGATAACACAAACGGAGGGGCGGTACTCCCCGAACCTCCCAAGAAAGGAGGAACCCTTCCGGGTACCCGCAGCTCCCAAAAGGGAGCCGCGGGTAATTCATGATGCTTAGCCGGAAATGAACGGATTAGGGTTTGGCTTTGACCTCACCGATGCTGTCCTTGGTAGCATAATCACCTGCTGCGTTGTTGTTTGCATTAAAATCAAACTTACGAGCAGTACCCTCAACTTCGATGCCGTCAACGGTCTTCCAATAAGGCGTAACAGAGAACTCGGTATCACCAGTGACGGAATAATAGCCACCAGACTTATAAGAACTCAACGCCTCATCCATATTCGCGTAACCGACAAAACCATAAGTAATATTGGAGAAATCGGTCGCCTTAGTGGTCTTAGTGGAGGGCTTAGGATCCGGATTATCCTTATTGGACTGCTCCACAAAATTGAACGAAGACACGATCGTCATTTTAGTATTTCCAAGCTTGAACCAAGCACTATCATAGAGCTTGTTATCAAGAACAGAGAGGAAATACATGCTTTCGAGCTTGTTCTCACCGCTCCAGTTCTCATACACGAACTGAATACGGGAGGTCAGATAATCGGTGGAAACCTCCTTGACAAAGTAGACGTTACCAGCCTGGGCTACGAGTGTACTATCGACAGGCTTAAGAGAATCCATACTCTTCCACCACTTGTAACGAGTACCACCACTCGTGAAGCAAGCACTGGGGATGTACTTATAAGCGTCAATTGTCGTATACCCAGTCGTGGCAGAGGCAGCAGCGGTCTTCTGAGCATCGGTGATGGTCATGTTGGCATAATACGTCGTGGAATATCCGCCGTAGAGATACTCCTTTTCAGCATTGGGATACACGACATGGCCATTATCAAAGTTCAGGAAGAAGTTGGGGGCGTGACCGTCAGCTTCGAACGCGTACAGGCGGCCGGAGCCGGTGTGGTACACGTAGTAGTGGGACAGCTCCCAGACAGCGTACATGTCGTGGTACGGATAGATTTCATCCGCGGCGACTTGCGTTACTTCCTTATCCTCGCCGTTATGCTTTACCGTGTAGTAACCATTCGTGTGAGTTGCATCAGCTTCGTGCCAGGTCAGGTAAAGATCAGACAGGCCAAGCTCGCGCGGCTTAAGTCCATTGTCCGCAAGAGCATTGCCCTGGGCATCCGTGGTAGCAACTCTGGCCCAGCCGAGGAACCTGTAACCGGGTCTGGAGAAGAGCGTGGAGGGCTCGATCGCAATGGCCTTATTGATCTGAAGATCATCGACCGTCTTGTAGTTCGCAGGCGAAGCCGGATTCTCAGTGAAGTTGTCGTACCAGGTGATGCGCGTCACGCGGACGGGAACGGTCTCGATCTCATCGAAGACAGGCTGAATGTGGATGTTCTTGTTCGCATCAGCCAGAGAGGCGTCGATCTTGTAAACATCGCCAGGATTGTAGATCGTGCCCTTGTAGAGCCAGCCGACAAAGACATAGTTGGCGTTGGGCACACCGGCTTTGTCAAACATGGAGGAATCGGAGGTGTCGGCGTAACGGTTGGCGTCGGTCGGCACCGTCGTGGCCTGGACCTGCGTGGTGGTGGCATTGCCGTCGGCGTCCTTGACCATAAGCGGATTGCCGTCGCGGTCAACGACGTCAAGATCATAGACGACGCCGAAGTCGCCCAGACGGCGCCACATGGCGCGGATGGTGAAGTCTTCCGTCACACCGGCGCCGAAGTCATAGGGCTGGCCGACGCTGCCGTCTTCATTGACCTTGTACCAGCCGATCAGAGCGTAGGCATTGTTTTCACCCTTAAAATCGCCGCCGGACTGCGCCATATAGCGGGCGCCGCGATCGAACTCTGTGTAGTGATCCCAGATGTAGGCTACTGCCTCATCACGATTGGTAACCTCCGGTTTATTCGCGATCAGCTCTTCAATAAGCAGGTCATAGCTGTGGAGATCATACTTGTAATCACCGGTGCCGTCTTCGACCTTGACATAATCGCGCGTGACGTCGGAGTACTCATAGATCGTCTGGCCGTAGGTCCGCCAGAAGAAGGTGGACTCGGTCTGGCTCAGTTGGCCGTAGTTCGGATCGACCTTGATCAGATAGTAGACGTCTTTCCAGCCGGCGTAGACGATCTGGTTATGGTTGGGCATCGTTTCTTCACTGAAAACAAAGGGGTTCTGGCATTCCGGATCGGAGAACCAACCGGCGAACTCCTTGCCCGGGATCGTGGAGAGCGGGCGGACCGTATCTGCGGGCTCGTAGGACGCGAGGCTCTTCTCATACGGGACCATGACCGAAGAGGCAAAGCCCTCCGGCGTAGAGCCGCCTTCGAACTGACTCAGATTCTCGTTGGTCTCAGAATCCTTGAACTCCAGCTTGTAGGAGTTACGATCATAGTAGAGGTAGTTGACCCAATAAGACTTATACTGGTCGATTTGATCCTGCGATGTCAGAGTTACAGGATTGGATCCGTTATTATGGTAAATATAATAAGAATAACTATTACCATAATTATCCGAGTAAGAACCCAACGCATAATTAGGAATAGGTGCAATATCATTATTTGTCCTGGTTTCCCAACCGCCAAATACAGGAGTATTGCCGCTTGTATTTACCGTAGTGGGATAGTACCTCGGATCTCCAAAAGCAGGTTGAGCATTAGCTCGATCTCTGCTAAAGCCGTCAATCGGATGGTATTCCTCGTCGTAGGTCAGGAAGTTAAAGTTATGCGTGACGGTCTTGTACAGCTTATAGGTCTTGCCGCCAAATTGCCGCGTTGTAAGCCCCGCCGTACTCTCTCCATCAATGATCTCAACATAATAGTAGATTGTTTTGAGCGGAGAGCGTTCGTTGCCGACGAAGGTGACATTTGCAGCCGGCATTGTTTCAATGGTCTGCAGTACATATGAATAGACCTGAGGCTCGGTGATATCAGACCAAGACCAACCTTCAAAGCTGGTTCCGTCAGAAGCCGTGATCGGGAAAGAATTCTTTACACTATGGCCATATAGTGCAACAATCTCAACCTGCTTCGGAAGGACAACATTGCTGCCGTTATAAGCGTAATACCCGTTTGATGTAATAGTATACCATTTCCCGTTGATCTTAGCGGCATATGTTCTGTTGTTATTGTTGCCATAATAGGAGATGCCGTTTCTTGCGCGGCCCTGGGTCTCAAGCGTAGCGATATTATTCTCATTAGTGATCTGAGCGCCAATTGGAGCATCTGTATAGGTAGTATTACCATAACGATAAGTAACGTACCTAACATTCCAGAATGTCAGGGTATACGCTACACGGTCGTAATAGACATTTACGACAGTGGAACCATCTGCCTGCGCAGTAACCGTCGTCGTGCTCTTGGTCGCGTTGAAAGTGAATCCGTCTTCCGCCGTCTTATCAGCGTCGGTGGGGCCAACGGATTCGCCCTTCTCGGCTTCGCGCGTCTCAGACCTGACATACTCATAGGTCTTCGCGGAGTCCTCCAAGCCTACTTCGTCCGTCGCCACCTGACGGTAGAACATGACCGTGTATTTGGCGATGGCATTCTCCCAGACTGCGTAAAGGGTGATGTCCGAATCAATTACCGTATTCCAATCAAACGCGGTGGCGCCGTTGGTCATCTCACCGGCGTCATTGTATTCCGGCTTGGTCGCTGACCAGTACTGGAACACATAGCCGAACCAGGTAGGATCCTTGGCGGGCTTAGCCTCAGAGGCCGTATGCTCAGCAATGACGAATCCAGGAGCGGTATAGGAAGCGCCGGCGCCAACATCAGAGGCCCAGAAGGAGATCCAGTGGCCATCCTTGAACACAGGGTAAAAACTGGTGTTCTGCGTAATTACATACTTGCCGTCCGTAAGCTCGCTGTCCTTGATCTCGGTCGTGGGGTTCTGCGTGGTGGACCAACCGACGAACGCCTGAGTGGCGAGCGGAGCCGTGGTGGTCACGCTGGTGAGATCAACATAGGCCTTGCCGTTCTCGTCCTGGATCAGCTGTTGACGGTCAACCACGACGCCGCCGTTGGCTTCCTTATAGAAGGTAGCGTAAAGGACGTTCTCGTATCTGGCGCGGACAATGACAGTATAATCCGCAGTCGCCGTGATGGTGATGGGATGCTCCTCACCGAAGAGGATCTGATCACCCCAGTCATTGTTCTCCCAGACGAACCAGCCCAGGAAGGTCTGGCTGCCGGTGATCACGGGTGCGCCGACGTCTTCCAGATACTCGCCGTTCTTGACGATCTGGTTATCCACGCTGGCGCCGGCAGAGTTCTTGAAAGTGAAGGCAGAGCCGTCAGCATTCTGGAACTTATAGGTCGCGCGAACGGGGCCGTCGTCAGCGGGATCAACAATCGCGTACACAGAGAAGTCCTTCGACTGGAAGGCCACGTTGGTGCCGAGCTCGAAGGCAACGTCATTGGAATCGAGCTGGTTGACGACCTCGGGCTCATAGTCCTTGGCCTCCGGGAAGTGGACGACCTGGAGATTCTCCTTGTCGGCCAGAGCGCCGCCGGAGAGCATGACCTTCACCTCAGCCGCCGGGTGAACCTCGACGCCGTTTTCATCGACGAAGGAGATGTCCATCGCGAGAAGAACGTTGGTCTCCGCGCCGAGCAGCGCGTCCACATCCGCCTGGATCGTCTCAGGCGCCACAGAAGACACAACAAGATCCGCACCCATCGGCAGAGCGCCCGCAGGGGCCTCCACATCGACGGCTACGCCGTTCTCGTCTTCTACATAAAAGGTCTGTTCGACAGAATCAAACAGGACCGCTTCTTCTTCCTCAGGCTCTTCCACCTCAGGAAGCGTGGTCGGCAGCGGGAGAGGCTCAATGTCCTCGCCCGGCTCCCAGATGCTGCCCAGCATCCCGTTGAATTCGGCAAACGCCGCCACCGGGAACAGGGAAAGCACCATGATGAGCACCAGAACCAGGGAAAGTACTTTCTTCATCTTCTTCATTCTGGATGACTCCTCCTTCACGAGTGTCAATTTCTAAATACTGTATGCCAAGCCTGAAAACAGGCATAGACATACCAATATCAGCTTAGGGTAATTGTAAACCATATTAGCCGGATTGTCAAATAAAAACATGGAAAAGTTGATCGATTTTCGACAGAAATTTTTAGGCAATGCGTCCAATAAAACCAGGATCTGGAAAATGGCGCGACATGCAGCGGCGGGTTTGGAAATTCGTGGAAAAAGCCGGGCGGAGAGGCTAATGCGGTACCGACGGCGGGCGGATGACAGCCGCCCCTACGAGAGGGTGCGAGGCAGTTCGTTTCCGTCGTAGGGGCGGCCGCCCTCGGCCGCCCGAGGACATGGTAGAATGTCGGACAAACGGGCCGCCGGGGGCGTCGGCCCCTACGGGTGTGAGGCCGTGGTTTGGGCGCGGGTCGTACAGCGGGACGTCGAGGACGCCGTCCCCTACGGGATTGTGAAAGGTCGTTCGTTTCCGTCGTAGGGGCGGCCGCCCTCGGCCGCCCGCGGAC
>ODAJ012190166.1_pt1 | contig 74508 bp, 51 predicted proteins | sample 1539241 | NCBI WGS metagenome assembly ODAJ01 (sample SAMN02144231, study PRJEB22623) | gut metagenome | biome: sheep rumen | host: Ovis aries | place: New Zealand | reverse complement strand
GCGAGGTGCGAGGTGCGAGAAATGCCACGTGGCAGAGATGGGCGTGCAAAGTATTCTCGTACCTCGTACCTCGCACCTCGTACCTCGAAAAAACCTCGTACCTCGTACCTCGCACCTCGTACCTCGAAAAAACCTCGTACCTCGAAAAAAGCATCCCGTACTTCCTCCTGCTCTTCCTCCCGCTCTTTGCCCACGCACAGACGGAGCAGGTGGACTCGCTGCTGCGCGTCTTCGACCGTCGGCCCACGGTGGAGACGGCCAACCGCTTCTTTACTATTATTAATAAGGAGGAGCTCTTCGACGAACCCATCAGCATGAAACCCGCCACACCTGCCGACACCCTGCGCCAGCAGGTGTGGTACTGGGCCTCAGAGTACTACCAGCTCTACCAGCACTACGAGCAGGGCGTCCACTACGGACTGAAGGCCCTGCCGCTCTGCGAGAAGAGCGGCGACATCGGCATCGAGGGCGACTGCCTCACGGCCATCACCATCAACTACTACCGCATGGGCGACTTCGACAAGGCCATCAACTACGCCAAGCGCTGCAACGAGCTGGACCTGAAGACGGGCAACGCCGACAACATTGCCTCGTCGTTCAACAGCATGGCGGCTATCTTCGTCTCTGCCCACCAGTACGACGAGGCCGAAAAGTGCGTGCTACGCGGACTCGACTACTGCCGCAAGGCCGACAATCCGCCCCGACTGGCCATACTGACGGGCATGGCCTGCGAGATTTACAACAACATGCGCCGCTACGACGTGGCGCTGACCTACGGCGAGCAAGCCCTGGAGATGGAGCAAAAAATGCAGAATACATCGAAGATTCCCGTCCGCCAGTCGCAACTCTCGGAGACGCTGATGGGCCTTGGCCGCTACAGCGAGGCCAAAGAGCTGCTCAGCCAGGCCATTCCGGGCCTGCGCCAGTTGAAGAACTACCACTCCCTTGGCATAGCCTGCAACCAGATGGGCCGCCTCCTGCTCCATGAAGACAAGACGGCAGAGGCCGTCACCTACTTCGACGAGGCCCTCCAGATCTTCGTCGAGCAGAAGGACATCTTCAACGAGAGCCGCAGCCGCAGGGGACTCTACGAGGCGCTGCGCGAAACCGACCCCAAGCTGGCCATGCAGCACAACGACCGCTACAACCTCTTGCGCGACAGCATCTTCGACGACCAGACGCGCGTGCTCCTGACCCAGTACTCTGCACAGCTTGGCAACGAGCGCCTGCTGGCCGAGAAGGAGGAGCTGCGCCACCGCCACACGCGCAACATAGCCCTTGCCGTGGCAGTCTTCTTGCTGCTGGCCGTCGTTACCTGGGCCTTCAGCTACCGGCGTGCGCGCCGCCACCACCGCCGCATAGCCGAACTGACGGGCGAAATAGCGCTAATCAGCCAGCAGGTAACCCAGATAAAAGAGGACACGGCGCACAAAAAGCCCGATTTCAACGACCGGAAGTTCCTCATTGAGGTCATTTCCTTAGTCAACGAGGCCATGCGGCACGGCCCGTTCAGCGTGGAGGACATCGCCAAGAAGATGAGCCTGTCGCCCACCACCCTACGCCGACGCCTGCAGCAGGTGACGGGCGAAACGCCCAAAGCCTACATCACGGCCATTCAGATGCAGCACGCCGCCACGCTGCTACAGCAGGGCAACTACTCCGTCAACGAAGTGGCCGAAAAGTGCGGTTTCAACGAGCCTTCCAGCTTCACCCGCACCTTCAAGCGCACCTACGGCGTGGCTCCCAGCCAATACGTGCCGCCGACAGTAGCAGAAGAAACGGAGCAACCAAACCCGGAGGAAACTTAAAAAAACAAAAATCCGTCTTCGAGCGCTGGTTCCGACAGCAATATCACCGCCAGGTGTCCATATAAGCAGAGGAAAGTACCCGCAAATTAAGAATTCTTAACTTAAACTTGACATTTTCCGACACTGCTTCCCTCATTTTGTCGGAAAATGTTAAGTATTTATCCAAAGAAAGTTCGTATCTTTGCAACCGAGAACGATACACTCTGTCTGACTAATGTGATTATTAACATATGTATAACATTTAAAAAACTACAATTATGAAGAAACTGTTTACATCAATCATCCTCCTTACGTTAGGAGTAGTGGCCATGCAGGCAGCAAACTATGAGCTGTACGTATGCGGCACGCAAGTGACCGATGCCAACAAGAACAACATCATGACGGGCGTGAGCTTCGACGGCGACAAGACACTGACGCTAAACAACGTCACGATGCACGCTGGGGGCAACTATGCCATTTACAACAAGGGCATCGACGGACTGATCATCAACATTATCGGCACCTGTACAATCAAGGCCAGCAACGACGTGTTCTACCTGCAGAAGAACACCATCGTTACTGGAGGCATAAGTGTATGCGCTACCCTGAACGTGAAATGCGAAAGTAACGACGGTGCCACCTTCTGGGTGAGAAACAATTCCTGGCTGAGCCTCTATAATCTCTGGTTGACAGCTGAAGGTTCTGGCTATTGCATTTATGGTGACGGTAATGAAACATTATTCTTTTCGTGCTGCGTCATGACGGCTAAGAAGACGGACACGTCAAACACGGCGGGTGCTGTCCACGGCTTCAGCTCTTTTAACTTCGACGAGGGCGATGCCTACCTGACCACGGGTGCCGTCAACAGCAGCAAGAAGGCCGTCTGCGAGAGCAGCACCAGCGAAACCGAGCTGATAGAGGTAAAAACCGACGCCAGCCTCATCGTTGGCTCTACGATTGCGCGCATAGGAGAAAATACATACGGTCTTTCCCCGAAGGGTTTGGCCAGCGGCACTATTACGTGGGAAAACTCGTCTAAGACCCTGACGCTGGACGCTGTTGACCTGACGACGACGGCATGGAACGCCATTCTGAACAACAAGGTCGAAGGTTTCAAGATCAAGATTGCTGGCGTTAACAGCCTGAAGGGGGCCTCGGGTGCCAACATCTACTCTAAGACAGGCCTGACCATTGAGGGCAACGGTGCCTCACTGGGCACCAATGCTACCCTGAACATCAGCGACAGCTATACTGGCATCTTCGTTACTGGAAACGATTTGACTATCAAAGATGCCATCATAGGCGTTACAACCATCCGGGCGGGTATCAGTGGCGACGAGTATTTAACCAACAACCTGATTGTCAAGAACTCATTGGTACTGGCTTCCGGAAAGAACAATGCTGCCATCTATCAGTTCAAGAATTGCACATTAACCGACTGCTGCACATCGACGTTCGGACCGGTTAACTACTGCTGGCGCTCTGCTCTGCACGGATTCGGCACCGCTACGGCGTTGGCCAAGGGCGACGACCAAATTGTTGCCATCGCAGCTCCCACGGAGTGGTATGACGTCTATGTAATGGGTACGAGATTATCCAATCTTAATTCCGCCACCTTTGCCACCGACGGACTGGAGGCAGGCACCATCACCTACAACAAGACGACCAAGAAGCTGACCTTGGACAACGTGACGCTGACCAAGCCCGAGGGGGACACCAACTTTGGTATTGAGACCTTGAGCGCTACCGACATTGAACTCATTGGCGACAACAACATCACCTCTGATGGCACAGGTTTGGCATTAGAGGGAAACACCACCATCAGCGGTAAGAACCTGAACGTTACCTCAACGAGCAATAAAGGTATCGGCATGTGGTCTGGCGGTACGCTGACCATAGACTGCGGCACCCTGTATGCAAAAGGTAAAAATTATGGCTATTTTACAAACGACGATGAGGGTAAGCTGGTGCTGAAGAAGAACGCAGCCTACACATCCGACTACACCTTCGAAGGCTCGGAGACGGCAGCTATCGGAAGGACTGCCGACCTGACGCTCAACGACATGGACTTCTATACTGACGGGTATTACGGCGAAGCCGGCTGCTACTTTGACGCTGATGTGAAAGCCGTTCTCGTCAACGGCGGCGCAAAGGCCAAGAAGGTGAACATCTATAAACTTAACCCCGAAGACAGGTACGGCATCTTTGTTGGCGGTACCGAGGTTACCAACTGTAACCATTGGGGTGTAGGCTCGAAGTACATCACCGCCGGTGGCGGAGAGGCTGTGACCTATGACAATACCAGCAAGACGCTGACGCTGAACGGTGCTACGATTGATGTGGGAAGTGAGGACATAAACCCAATCTACAACATATCGTGTGATAATCTCGTTGTCAATGTAACCGGTGAGAACACGCTGAATACAAATAGTGGTTTTACTTCGTTCAATATTAGGAAAAACACGACCATTCAGGGTAGTGGTAAGTTACATTTGACAGGTAACCGTGGTGGAATATATGCTTATTCCAACTCAGAAATCAGGTTGAACGACGTAGATATTGACATGGATTATAATCTGGATGGTGATGAAAATTGTAAATTGTACGTCAACTTGACAACAGCAGGAAAGCGTATTTCCGTGGATGGCTATGTTACTAATTGGAACCCTATTTATCTTCAGAATGACACACAGATTCTGGAGCCCGAAGGTGCTAAGCTGAGTGACGACTATACTAAGGTGGTTACTGCTGCAGGTGGAGCTGCTAAGGGTGTCGTCTTTGCCGACAAGGACGCTACCGGCATCATGGGCATCGAGATGGACCAGAATGCTGAGGTGGAGAGCATCTTCGACGCTCAGGGCCGCCAGGTTGACGAGCTGCAGCCGGGTGTGAACATCATCCGCATGAGCGACGGAACGACCCGCAAGGTGGTGAAACAATAAAACATTAAACATTAATCATTAAACATTAAGCGCTGCGGACTCCCCAACCTGTCCGCAGCGCTTTTTTGAACGGCGGTTTCTTGCCACACTTGCCACCATCATGCCACGCGTAAACCACTGATACACAAGGACTGTTGCAAGTGTGGCATTTTTGCAAGAAAAATAAAAAACTCTGGTAGAGAGGAAGACGCGCTCCAACATGCCAAAACCCAGTGAAAAACATTTCTCCCAGTTTTATTTGGCTGTTAGTACCAAATGTAGTACCTTTGCAGCAGAAGAAGAAAACCAATAAGCCTATGAAACGAACATTACTCATGGCGGCAGCGGTGCTCGCAGTAGCACTCACCGCACAAGCACAGGGACCTAACGGAACCGAGAACTATTACCGCCACGCCAACGGACTGCACGGCGAGGCACTGAAGACCGCTTTCTACGACATCATCAAGGGCCCGTCGGTCCTGACGTATGACGACCTGTGGAGGGCGTACGCCATCTCCGACGTGCACGAGGTGGAAGGGCAGATGCTCCTGTGGGACATCTACTCGAACATTACGGCCTACACCGCCGAGAGTCCCCACAAGAACAGCTACGAGGGCAGCGGGCTGAACCGCGAACACTCGTTTCCGAAGAGCTGGTTCGGCGGCGTAAAGCCAGCCGTCAGCGACTTGGTACACGTCATTCCCACCGACGGCTACATCAACAACATGCGCAGCGACCTGCCCTACGGCGAGACGGACGCTCCTTTCAAGGGTTCGAAGATGGAGGCTGGCGTCGATGGCCCGCCTTACTACAGCCAGGTGGGCAAGTGCTCCATTGAGGGCTACACAAAAAACATCTTTGAGCCGGCCGACGAGTGGAAGGGCGACCTGGCCCGCATCTACTTCTACATGGCCACGTGCTACGAGTCGGAGATGCTGAGCTGGATTAACCTGGGGAAGACCGACATGCTGGGCGGCAACAGCTACCAGCCGTTTGCCTCGTGGTGCTTCCCCATGCTGCTGCGCTGGTCGGCCGAGGACCCGGTAAGCGAGAAGGAGCAGCTGCGCAACGAGTCCATCTGGCTGCTGCAAGGCAACCGCAACCCGTTTGTTGATTACCCGGGGCTGGAGGACTACCTGTGGGGCGACCTCTCGGAGGTGGACTTCAGCTACGAGGGCAGCGGTGTGCCGCCCGAGCTGGAGCCCGTGGTGGCCACGACGTGCGACATCAGCCTGAACAAGAGCACCTTCGGCGTTGACTGGGGCAATCGCAACACGCGTGAGTACATGGAGCGATACCCCGTCACCCTGGAGAAGAACGGCATCACCGTCAGCTACAACTACGGCACGGAGGGCCAGAACATGTACGCCAACGACACGCAGATACGTCTATATAAGTACAACACGCTGACCTTCCGCACGGAGGCCAACGAGATGACGAAGATAACGTTCAACGTGGTGAAGAACGACGCCGGCAAGGAGTTCTTTGCCTCAACGGGCACCATGGAAGGCTACGAGTGGACGGGCAACGCCCGCGAGGTGCAGTTCTGGGTGACCGAAGGCAACGGCAACGTGCAGCTGTCGAAGGTTCACGTGGAGGTGGCCGATGCCACCGAGACGGGCCTGACACCTCGCCTGAGCCGAGGCGAGGAGACTGAAGCCATCTACGGCATAGACGGTCGCCGCCGCGAGACGCTACAGCCTGGTCTGAACATTATCCGCATGAAGAATGGAACGGTGAAGAAGGTGAGCCTTTAGCCTCTCCCCCCGCCCTCTCCCAAGGAGAGGGAGCTGAAAAATCTGTTATGAATGATACAACTTATGCTTTTATACTGAAGCATCGGGAAGACGATGTGAGACGGCTCGCCCTACGCGGGACGGGCCGCCTTGACGTGGATATGCCCTTGGCACTACAGCAGATTGCCGGTTGGCAGGTGGCCCGACGTAAAGTGCCTACCTGGGCGGCTAACGACAGCATCCTCTACCCGCCCCACCTGAACATGGAGCAATGCTCCAGCGAGGCGACGGCGAGGTATAAAGGGCTCCTTTTGGCAGCCAACAGCCCCCTCCAGGCAACCACCAGCCCTCTCCAACCTCCCCCAACTGGGGGAGGCTTTGTTGACCTTACCGGCGGCTGGGGGGTGGACTTCTTTTTTATGGCCGGGACGGCTAATGAGCCCCAGAAGCCCCAGGAGCCCCAGAAGCCCCAGAAGTCCCAGAAGCCCCAGGAGTCCCAGAAGCCCCAGAAGCCCCAGGAGTCCCAGAAGCCCCAGGAGTCCCAGAAGCCCCAGCCCCCCACCTACGTCGAGCAGAACGCGGAGCTGTGCGAGCTGGCTCGCCACAACTTCAGGGTGTTGGGGCTGAAGTGTCGCGTGGTCTGCGGCTCTGCCGCCGACGTGCTGCCTACACTGCCGCACGTGGCCTGCATCTATCTGGACCCTGCGCGCCGCGACGAGCACGGCGGACGAACCTATGCGCTGAAGGACTGCACCCCCAACGTGCTGCAACTCTTGCCCCTACTCTCAGAGAAGGCTGACCACATCATCCTGAAACTTTCGCCCATGCTCGACTGGCACCAGGCGGTGGAGGAGCTGAACGCAGCCGCACAGCGGGAGGCGGAGGAGGACTCGGCTGGAAAACCGCCGAGCGCTGTAGCGCACGCCGTCCATATAGTCAGCGTGGGGAATGAGTGCAAGGAGCTGATAATCGAGGTACGAGGTGCGAGGTGCGAGGTGCGCGATAGTTTTGAGGTGCGAGGTGCGAGGTGCGAGGTGCGCGATAGTTTCGAGGTGCGACGTGCGACGTGCGACGTGCGCGATTACATCCGCGTGCACTGTGTGAACATCCTGCCAGAAGGAGCTACGCAGCATTTCTCGTACCTCGCACCTCGCACCTCGCACCTCGAAACAAAAGAACAAAAAGCCTCCCCCAGTGGGGGGAGGTTGGAGGGGGCTTTCCTCTACGAACCCAACGCCAGCATCATGAAGGCGGGATGTTTCGATGAAATGGCCAATTTTTATCACGTCAGGGAGATTTCGAGGAACTCACACCTTTTCGTGTCTGACCAGGAAGTAAAGGACTTTCCTGGCCGCAGTTTCCACGTAGAGCAGGTCTGCTCCATGAACAAGCGCGAGCTGAAGGAAGCCCTCAGGGGCATGGACCAGGCCAACATCACGACAAGGAACTTCCCCATGAGCGTGGCGGAGCTCAGGAAACGGCTGCGGCTGAAGGACGGCGGCGACTGTTACATCTTTGCTACAACGGCGGCCGACGGCAGTCACCAACTGTATATTTGTCGCAAAATAGTTTAAAAAAAGGTTGCAGATTTTGTCGTTCAGCCCTTTTTTACTACATTTGCAACGTTTTTAAGCTTTAGACACATGTCAACAGTAGAGATTAGGAAAGTGACTGATAAGAAGGGGCTGGAGGCTTTCATCCAGTTCCACTACGACTTGTATAGGGGCAACAAGTATGACGCCCCGAACCTGCATAGCGATGAATTACACACGTTGAGCAAGAACAAGAATGCCGCCTTCGAGTTTTGCGAGGCGGAGTACTTCCTGGCCTATAAGGACGGCAAGGTAGTGGGCCGCGTGGCCGCCATCATCAACCGGCGCGCCAACGAACGCTGGGACCGCAAGAGCGTTCGCTTCGGGTGGATAGACTTCATCGACGATCTGGAAGTGTCGGAAGCCCTCTTGAAGGCTGTCGCCGACTGGGGCCGCGAGAAAGGCATGACAGAGATAGTGGGGCCGCTGGGCTTCACCGACATGGACCCTGAAGGCATGCTCATAGAAGGCTTTGAGGAGCTGGGCACCATGGCCACCATCTATAACTACCCGTACTACCCAAGGCACATGGAGCAGATGGGCGGTTGGGAGAAAGACAACGACTACGTGGAGTACAAGCTCATCGTGCCCAAGGACGGCATGCCCGAGAAGTACCAGAAGGTGGCCCAGTTAGTGCAGAAGCGCTACAACCTGCACCCCATACACCCCAAGCGCAGCCAGGTGCTCGGCAAGGAGCACTACGGCCGCAAGGTGCTCGATGTGGTCAACAAGTCGTTCGGCAACCTGTACGGTTACTCGCAGATGACGGAGCGCCAGATTGACGAATACCTGCGCATGTGGTTTCCCCTGCTGGACATGGAGATGCTCTGCCTGATAGAAGACTGGAACACGCCCGACCACGAGGTTATCGGCGTGGGCATATCGATTACCAACATGACGCGTGCGCTGCAGAAGTGCCGCAACGGCCGCCTATGGCCCTTCGGCTGGTGGCACCTGCTGCGCGCCCTGAAGTTCCACAAGGCCGAGTGTCTGGACCTGATGCTGGTGGGTTTCCTGCCAGAGTACCAGCAGAAGGGTGCCAACGCCCTACTGTTCTACGACCTCATACCGCGTTACCAAAAGTTCGGCTTCAAGTGGGGCGAGACGAACGTGGAGATGGAGACCAACGAGAAAGTGCAAAGCCAGTGGCAGTATCTGGAGCACATCCAGCATAAGCGGCGTAGGTGTTATCGTAAAGGGCTTTAGCCCCGTGTATCAGCCCCCTAAGTGAGGTGGGAGTCTGAACAAAATAAAGCTAATTAAACAGATATATAAAACAATGGACGAAATGACAACAAAGAATATTGGCGGTTCAGACCCCCAACCCCCTAGCTTAGGGGGCTTAACAGGGAGCATAGACACCCCAGACTACACAGACGACAACATCCGACACTTGTCGGACATGGAGCATGTCAGGACCCGTCCGGGCATGTATATCGGCAGACTGGGCGACGGCTCGCTGCCCGAGGACGGCATCTACGTGCTGCTGAAGGAAGTCATAGACAACTCCATTGACGAGTTTAAGATGCATGCCGGCGACCGACTGGAAATAACGGTTGACGAACAGCTGCGCGTCACCGTGCGCGACTACGGACGCGGCATACCGCAGGGCAAGCTCATAGAAGCTGTCAGCGTGCTGAACACCGGCGGTAAGTACGACTCGAAAGCCTTTAAGAAGAGCGTCGGTCTGAACGGTGTGGGCGTGAAGGCCGTCAACGCGCTGAGCTCACACTTCGAGGTGCGCAGCTTCCGCGACGGCAAGGTCAGGAAGGCCACCTTCGAGCGGGGCATCATGACCAGCGACATCACCCTCGACACCCAGGAGGAGAACGGCACGTACATCTACTTTGAGCCCGACAACACGCTGTTCAAGGACTACCAGTTCCACGACGATATCGTAGAGGTGATGCTGCGTAACTACACCTACCTGAACACGGGGCTCACCATTATGTATAACGGCCGGCGCATCCTGAGCCGCCACGGTCTGGAAGACCTGCTGAGCGACCGCATGACCAACGACGCGCTGTACCCCATCATCCACCTAAAGGGCGAGGACATCGAGATAGCCTTCACCCACGCCAACCAGTACGGCGAGGAGTACTACTCGTTCGTCAACGGCCAGCACACCACGCAGGGCGGCACCCACCAGAGCGCTTTTAAGGAACACATAGCCAAGACCATCAAGGAGTTCTTCGGCAAGTACGAGTATGGCGACATCCGCACGGGCATCGTGGCAGCCATCGCCATCAACGTGGAGGAGCCGGTGTTCGAGAGTCAGACGAAGATCAAGCTCGGCTCAACGCTCATGTCGCCGGGCGGCGACACCATCAACAAGTACGTAGGCGACTTCATCAAGCAGCAGGTTGACAACTACCTGCACATACACCAGGACGTAGCCGAGGTCATAGAAAGCAAGATTAAGGAGAGCGAGCGCGAGCGCAAGGCCATGGCCGGCGTGACGAAACTGGCCCGCGAGCGAGCCAAGAAGGCCAATCTGCACAACCGCAAGCTGCGCGACTGCCGCATACACTTCAGCGACTCGAAGAACGAGCGCAAGGAGGAGTCGAGCATCTTCATCACCGAGGGCGACTCGGCCAGCGGAAGCATCACGAAGAGCCGCGACGTGAACACGCAGGCGGTGTTCTCGCTGAGGGGAAAACCCCTGAACACCTTCGGACTGACGAAGAAGGTGGTTTATGAGAACGAGGAGTTCAACCTGCTGCAGGCGGCCCTCGACATAGAGGAGGGTCTGGACACGCTGCGCTACAACAAGGTCATCGTGGCCACCGATGCCGATGTGGATGGCATGCACATCCGGCTCCTGATCATCACCTTCTTCCTGCAGTTCTTCCCCGACCTCATCAAGAAAGGCCACGTCTATGTGCTGCAGACCCCGCTGTTCCGCGTGCGCAACAAACGGACGAAGATAAAGAACAAATCCGTCTTAACCAACACCCAACACCCAACACCCAACACCCAACACCCAACACCCAACACCCAACACCCAACACCCAACACCAAGCAGACAGACTACGTGGTGCGCTACTGCTACAACGAGGAGGAACGGCTGAAGGCTCTCGAGGACCTTGGGCCAGACCCCGAGATTACGCGCTTTAAGGGTTTGGGAGAGATTTCGCCGGAAGAATTTGCCGGTTTCATCGGTCCCGACATGCGCCTGGAGCAAGTCACGCTGCACAAGACGGACCAGGTACAGAAGCTCTTGGAGTACTACATGGGCAAGAACACCATGGAGCGCCAGAACTTCATCATCGACAACCTGGTCATTGAGGAAGACAGGCCGGAGGCCGAAGGCCTAAATGAGAATTGAGAATTGAGAAATGAGAATTGAGAAATGATTTGGATATGAAGAAGATGTTAAGGACAATAAAGGCAATAGGAACAATAGGGACGGTGAGTGAGAGCAGATGGTTAATAGTATTTGCTTTATCATTTATCATTTATCATTTATCATTTAGCTCCGCAGGAGCGCAAATCCGACTGAACCTGGGGCAGAACTCGCCCATACAGAAACTCATCAATGCCGAAATGGCCATTAAGAACCTCTACGTGGATAGTGTCGATGAGAAGAAGCTCGTGGAGGATGGCATACGAGGCATGCTGAAGAGTCTCGACCCCCACTCGTCGTACTCGACGAAGGACGAGGTAAAGGCCATGCAGGAGTCGCTGACCGGCAACTTCGAAGGCATCGGCGTGGAGTTTAACATCATCGACGACACGCTGCTCGTCATACAGCCCGTCATGGGTGGTCCGTCGGAGAAGGTGGGCATACAGGCCGGCGACCGCATTGTGAGCGTCGATGGCAGTCCGATAGCCGGCGTGAAGAAGTCGAAGGAAGACATTGTCCGCCTGTTACGCGGTCCTAAGGGCACGAAGGTCGTCTTAGGCGTTGTGCGCCAGGGCATCGGCGAGGAGCTGAAGTTCAAGGTGACACGCGACAAGATTCCCGTGAAGTCGGTGACCGCCAGATACATGCTCCGGCCGGGAGTAGGCTACATCCGCATCAGCAGCTTCGGCGCCACGACGTACGACGAGTTCATGAGCAGCCTGAAGCAGCTGCAGAAGGACGGCATGAAGAGCCTCGTGCTCGACCTACAGGAGAATGGTGGCGGCTACCTGAAGGCTGCCGTCGATGTGGCCAACGAGTTCTTGGAGAAGCGTGACCTCATTGTCTATACCGACGGGCGCGAACGGGCAGAGTTCCGGGCTCAGGGCGACGGCCACTTCCGCCAGGGCCAGATTGTGGTACTGGTGGATAGCTACACCGCCTCAGCCGCCGAGATTGTGACGGGAGCCGTACAAGACCAGGACCGTGGCGTCGTCGTGGGTCGCCGCACGTTTGGCAAGGGTCTGGTGCAACGCCAGATTAACCTGCCCGACTCGTCGATGATCCGCCTGACCATAGCCCACTACTACACACCGGCCGGCCGCTGCATACAGAAGCCCTACGAGAAGGGAAAGGGTGACGACTACGGCAAGGACATACAGAACCGGCTGCAGAGCGGCGAGCTGATGAGTGCCGACAGCATTCACTTTGCCGACTCGCTGCGCTACTACACGCTGCGCAAGCACCGACTGGTGTATGGCGGTGGCGGCATCATGCCCGACCACTACGTGCCGTTAGACACCACGTTCTACACGCGCTACCACCGGTCGCTGCAGGCCAAGAGCCTCATCATCAACGCCAACCTGCGCTACGTCGATGACCACCGGCGCGAGCTGACGGAGCAATACGGCGACGACTTTGCCTTGTTCCAGAAGACCTACGAGGTGCCGCAGTCGGTCATTGACGGCATTGTGGGCGAAGGTAAGAAACTCGACATACAGCCAAAGGAGGGCGAACTGGAACAGACGCTGCCCTACCTGAAACTGCAGCTGAAGGCCCTGGTGGCCCGCGACCTGTGGGGCATGGACGAGTACTTCGCCATTATAAACGAAAGCAACCCGATAGTACAGGAGGCTATCAGGTTGCTTGAGTAACAATTTATTATTAAGAACAGGGATTAGTCCTGAATGAGGCACTCGCCCGTCATGTCGGCAGGCTGAGGCAGCCCCATGATGTGCAGGATGCTGGGAGCCACGTCGGCCAGACGACCGTCCTTGACCGTGGCCGAGTTGTTGTTGGTCACGTAGATGAAGGGCACGGGGTTCAGCGAGTGAGCCGTGTTAGGCGTGCCGTCAGGGTTGATGGCATTGTCGGCATTGCCGTGGTCGGCAATGATGATGGCTTCGTAGTCGTTGGCCTTGGCAGCCTCGATGACGTCGTGGACGCACTGGTCAACAGCCCATACAGCCTTGGCAATGGCGTTATAGACACCGGTGTGACCCACCATGTCGCCATTGGCGAAGTTCACCACGATGAAGTCGTACTCCTGAGTGTTGATGGCACCTACCAGCTTGTCCTTCACCTCGTAAGCCGACATTTCGGGCTTCAGGTCGTAAGTGGCAACCTTCGGGCTGGGCACGAGGATGCGGTCCTCACCCTCGAAGGGCTGCTCGCGTCCGCCGTTGAAGAAGAACGTTACGTGGGCATACTTCTCGGTCTCGGCGGTGTGCAACTGTTTCTTACCCTGACGCGAGAGATACTCGCCGAGCGTGTCCTCCACGTTCTCCTTGGGGAAAAGGATGTGCACGCCCTGGAACGAGGCGTCGTAGGGCGTCATGCAGTAGTACTGCAGACCGGGAATGGTCTTCATCTGCTGTTCCTCCATGTCCTGCTGGGTGAGCACGATGGTAAGCTCCTTGGCACGGTCGTTGCGGAAGTTGATGAAGATAATGACGTCGCCCTCCTCGATGCAGCCGTTGACGGCCGTATTATGAATGGGCTTGATGAACTCGTCGGTCACGCCCTCGTCGTAGCTCTCCTGCATGGCCAGGACCATGTCGGCGCTCTGCTTACCCTCGCCCTTGACGAGCAGGTCGTAGGCTTCCTTCACGCGCTCCCAGCGCTTGTCGCGGTCCATGGCGTAGAAGCGGCCCACGATGCTGGCAATGGCGGCATCGTTCTTCTGGCAGACCTGCTCTACCTGCTCAATAAAACCTTTACCACTCTTCGGGTCGGTGTCGCGCCCGTCCATGAAGCAGTGAACGAAGGTCTGATTCTTCAGCCCGTAATGCTTGCCCACCTCAATGAGCTTGAACAAGTGGTCGAGGCTGGAGTGTACGCCACCGTCGGAGCAAAGGCCCATGAGGTGGAGCTTCTTGCCGTTCTCCTTCGCATAGGTGTAGGCAGCCTTTACCTGCGGGTTCTCCACGATGGAGTTATCCTTGCAGGCACGGTTAATCTTCACCAAGTCCTGATAGACGATGCGTCCAGCACCAATGTTCAGGTGACCAACTTCGGAGTTACCCATCTGACCGTCGGGCAGACCGACATCCTCACCGGAGGCGGCCAGCTGAGAGTGGGCTGAAACAGCCGTAAGATAATCCAGATAAGGGGTCGGCGTGTTATAGATGACGTCGCCCTTTCCATGTTTTCCGATTCCCCATCCGTCGAGAATCATCAGTAATGCTTTCTTTGACATCTTTTCAATTTACGATTTACTTATTTACGATTTACGATTTACTTATTTACGATTTTAGGATGCAAAGGTAAGAAATAATTATCAATAATCCGTTATCCGTTATCAATTATTTACAAAAAAGCCACCCACAAGCCGTTGTCATGCCAACACCAACGGCCATGTGGGCGGTTTTTGCAGATAAGGTATTAACGTCGTAACGTCGGTGCAAAGGTAAGCACTCTTTCCGGCATTTGCAATAGGCCTAACGCCCTTGACACGCGCCGGGAAAGCTAAACAGCTGAGTGACAGTAGCCTCTTACAGTCTAAGTCGGCGGCATTGACACAAGGGAGAAAGATTTTTGAGGGAAAATATTTTGCGTTTTACGCGAATTGCATTACCTTTGTGCCGAAAAAAGATACTGTTATGACAAGAGGAAAGATAGTAACCTTCGGCGAACTGCTGTTGCGGTTTTCGAAACCTGACCATTTGCGACTGACACAAGGTGACATGTTTACCAGCAAGTATGGCGGCAGCGAGGCCAACGTGGCCGTCAGCTTAGCCACGCTGGGCGACAACGTGGAATACATTACCCGACTGCCAGACACGCCCGTCGGTCATGCCGCCGTCGAGAGTCTGCAGGCACTGGGCGTTAAGTGTCGCCGCGTGCTGTGGGGCGGACGGCGCATAGGCACCTACTACATGGAGCCCCCCGCCGGCATGCGCCCGCCGAAGGTCATCTACGACCGTGACGGGTCGGCCTACTCGGAGTTACAACCGGGCATGATACCCTGGCGCGACATTCTGAAGGATGCCTCCGTGCTCCACGTGTCGGGCATCACGGCAGCCATCTCGCAGCAGGCGGCCGACGCCACGTTTGAAGCACTCGACGTAGCCGACGAGCTGGGCGTCACCATATCGTTTGACATCAACTACCGCAAGAACCTGTGGAAGTATGGTGCCGACCCGCGCGAAACCATCAGCCGCATGCTGGCCCGCTGCGACATGATGTTCGGCGACGCCATCGAGTTTGAGTGGCTCTTCCAGCACCCGCAGCCGCCCTTTACGGCCACCGACGAGCACTTCACCATGCAGATGGAGGAGTACGGCGAGTGGTTTAAGGACATACACCGTCAGTTTCCGCGCTGCCACGACTGGCTGATGGGCATGCGCAACATGGTGGCATCGAACCACCACACGCTGACAGCCCTGCTCTACACGCGTGAGCAAAACGACTGGCAGCTGCTGCAAGCACCCATTCTGGACATTCCCGACGTGGTCGATCCGGTAGGCGTGGGCGATGCCTTCATGGCCGGACTGCTGCACACTGCTACCACCTTCCCGACCGACAAGCAGATGCAGCTGAACTACTCGTTAGCCGCGTCGGCGCTGAAGAACACCGTGCCGGGCGACTTCAACCTCACTACCGACGACGAAATCATGGACGTGGTGACACACGCACGCGACATACACTCCCTATATAAGGTAACGGTGTAAGTGCGAGGTACGAGGTACGAGGTACGAGAAAAACCAAAAATCTTTTGGTTTTCTTCGCACTTATTTGTAACTTTGCAACGTAAATAAATAGGAATACAACAATGAACATTCAGAAGATAGGAAAAGTAGGGGCCGCAGCACTCATGGCTCTGAGCGTTGCAGCCTGCAACCAGAATAAGTTTAACGTAGAAGGAACCATCAGCGAAGCCCAGGACTCGATGCTCTACTTTGAGAACATCGGCCTGGAAGAAATCACGAAAGTGGATTCCGTCAAGTTAGGGGCCGACGGCTCTTTCTCCTTCAAGAGCGAGCCAGGCCTGTCGCCCGAGTTCTACCGCTTGCGCATCAGCGACCAAATCATCAACATCAGCATCGACTCAACGGAGACGGTCAACATAAAGGCCGCCTACCCCACCATGATTACGCAGTACGAGGTAAGCGGCTCAGAGAATTGCACGAAGATCAAGGAACTGGCACTGAAGCAGATAGCACTACAGCAACGGTGTTTCGAGGTTAGCAACGCGCTCCCCGGCACGCTGGGACACGACTCGCTGATGCACATGATTCAGGCCTACAAGGACGACGTGAAGCGTAACTACATCTTCAGCGCACCCGACAAGGCTTATGCCTACTTTGCCCTGTTCCAGACCGTCGGCGGACTGCTCATCTTTGACCCGCAGACCAACCACGAGGACATCAAGGCCTTTGCCGCCGTGGCCACCAGCTGGGACGCCAACTACCCCGACGCCATGCGCACGAAGAACCTGCACAACATTGCCATCAACGGCATGAAGAACGACCGCATCGTGCAGTACAACAACCAGCAGACCATCGATGCCTCGCAGGTGCAGACATCAGGCATCATCGACATTACGCTCGCCGACAACAAGGGGCGCATGCGCAAGCTCTCGGAGCTGAAGGGTAAGGTGGTTCTGCTCGACTTCCACCTCTTTGCCCTTGAGGAGTCGCCCAAACGCATCATTGCCATGCGCGAGCTGTACGATAAGTTCAGCGCTCAGGGCTTCGAGATTTACCAGGTGGCTGCCGACGGTGACGAACACTTCTGGAAGCAGCAGACGGCCGCCCTGCCGTGGGTCTGCGTGCGTGACCCTCAAGGTCTGAACTCGCAGCTGCTCCTGACTTACAACATTCCCAGTCTGCCCGACTACTTCCTCATTGACCGCGAGAACAACCTCGTGAAGCGCATGGCTACCATTGACGACTTGGAAGCAGAAATCCGAAAGCTGCTGTAGAGTGAAGAATGAAGAGTGAAGAATGAAGAGTGAAGAGTGAAGAATTTGCTACCGCCCTTGTTGTGCGCCGCATGCTTTTAGTGTGCTGCCTTCTATGGAGCGCGGCAGCAAATTCTTCGCTCTTCATTCTTCACTCTTCACTCATAAAGGCCCAGACCTTTAGCATGGAGCAGCAGAACGACACGCTGCACGCACTGGTGCTGAAGACCGACTCCACGCTGAGCCGATGGCGACTGCCTTACCCTGTCTATCAATTCACCACGGGCGACGTCAATGGCGACGGGAGTACCGATGCCTTGGTGGGTGTAGAGAAAGCCACCCGCTACTTTCCCTATGGCCGCCGGCTGTTCATCTTCAAGAACTACCGTGGTCACGTCAGACCGCTCTGGATGGGTTCCAAACTGGGCGGTGACCTGCAGGACTTCCGCTTCATCGACGGCCGGGTGCGCAGTTTAGAGACCTCCGCGAACGAGCTCTGGTCTGTGGCAGAATACGAATGGAGCGGCTTCGGTCTCCGATTCCTGCGCTTCCTTGAGAAGGCCACCGACCGCACGACAGCTGAAAGAACTTTTAATACTAACTAAATACTTGGCTATATGAAAAAAATCTTTGTCACCATGATTGTGCTCCTGACTGCCATGAGCATTCAGGCGCAGGAAGAAGAATTCTTCGGCAACCGCAACCCCATACTGCCGGGGCGCGGACAGCTGAACTTAGAGACGATGCGCTACCACATCGACACCAACATGGACATCTCGAAGCTCTCACTCAGCGAGCTGCGCGTACTGCGTAACGCCTTCGCCGCCCGACAGGGGTTTGCCTTCACCAGTGCCGAGCTGCGCGACGTCTTCAATGGCACGACGTGGTACGACAGTCTGATGATGGACCGCTGGGAAAAGGAAGAGACGCGTGGCCAGCAACTCCAGCTGAAATACACGCCGGCCGAGGCAGCCTTCATCAAGCGCATACAGACACGCGAGAAGGAACTGCTGACGCAGAACTTCACAGCCCCCGGCGGACACATCGTCAACACGGACAACCTGATTAATCCCTACCAGGTGGAGAACATGGACCCGCGCCTAGAGGACATGTTGGGACGCAACGGCTTTGCCATCGTGCCACAGAGGAAGGAACAGCTCTTCCACATCTACGAGATGAACGACTACCACGACTTCCCCAACTTCGTGACAACCGACCTCTACCTGCAGGCTTTCCACATGTACTTTGACTGTCTGACCCGCGAGGTAGAAGAGAAGACGCTGCTGCCCGTCATGCAGGAGTTCTCGAAGAAGATGTACGACGAGATGAACCGTGTGGCCAAGACCACGAGCAACAACGTGCTGAAGCAGGCCGCCTGCTACAATGCAGCCTTCTATGCCGTGGCACTGGCCGTGCTCAACAACCAGCCGCTGCCCGCCGTGGATGCCGAGTGGAAAGCCATGGCACAGCAGGAGGTGGAGAACATCAACAGTGCCGTGGATAACTCGTCGCAATTCCTCGACTACACGGAACACATGTTCCCCTACTCGCTCTTCAAGCCCCGTGGCCACTACACCCGCAGCGACGCACTGAAGCGTTACTTCCGGGGCATGATGTGGCTACAGAGCGCTCCCTTCCAGATTAAGCTGAACGACCAACTCGGGGCGGCAGCACTGATGGCCGCCACGCTCAGCAACAGCCAGCAGCTGCAGAACCTCTACGAGCGCGTCAACCAGCCCATCACGTTCCTGTTCGGTGCTCCTGACAACATCACCATCCTGCAACTGGGTGCCGAGATGAAGCGCTTGGGCTTTACCCCCGAGACGCTGCTCGGCAACGGCAGGCAGATGCAGCAGCTGCGTGAGGCGGCCGTGGCCGTGGCCAAGAAGCAGACGCGCATCATACCGAGGGATGACGACGACTACCAGTACGTCATCAACCTCATGCCACAACGCTACATGCCCGATGCAGAGGTGCTTCAGGAGATGCAGGACTACAAGACCTACCCCATCTCACAGCGTAAGTGCCCGAAGGGACTCGACGTCATGGCAGCCCTCGGCGTGCCAGCCGCAGAGCGCATCCTCATTGAGGAACTGAAGGAGCAGCAGAACTGGAGCGGCTTCTCGCCCGCCCTGCAGGAGATGAAGAAACGCATGCAGGAGATAGACTGGAAGGAGACCGTGAGCACCCGCTGGATTAACTCGCTGAAGGAGCTCTGCACCCCCACCGTCAGCGGCGGCTATACACAGCCATACTTCATGAAGACGCCACAGTGGCAGAAGAAAAACCTGAATTCGGCATTAGCCTCGTGGGCCGAGCTGAAGCACGACGCCATTCTCTATGCCAAGCAGCCGGCAGGTGCGGAGTGTGGTGCGGGCGGACCGCCCGAGCCCGTGGTGAAGGGATATGTAGAGCCTAACGTGCGCTACTGGCAGTTGGCCATTACGCTCATCGACGCTACGGAGGCTGTGCTGAAGCGCTACAACCTGGCAACAAAGAGAACCGCCGACATCAGCAACCGCATGCGCGAAGAGGCTCAGTTCCTGCTCAACATGAGCAAGAAGGAGCTGGAGGGCAAGAAACTGACCGAGCAAGAGTATGGCCAGATAGAGATCATCGGTTCTACGTTTGAGTACATCACGCTCGACCTGCTGCGCCAGAACGAGAACGACGAGCTCTACGGATGGGACTGCGTGGAAGGTGCCGACCGCTCCATTGCCGTGGTGGCCGACGTATTCACTGCCAACCATAAGAACATTCCCATTCCCGACAAGAGCATCCTCTACGAGGCTGTAGGCCCGGCTTACGAGATTTACGTCGTAGTAGAGATAGAAGGCATGCTGTACCTGACGCGTGGTGCCGTGTTCTCGTACCGTGAGTTCCAGCGCGCCATCTCTGAAGGCCGGTGGACCGACGAGGAGTGGCAGGAGCAGCTGAAGCAGCAGCCGCGTGCCGGCGAGCCCGAATGGATGCAGGAAATCACCGTTCCGTTAGAGTTAGCTCCCGCTGACAACGAGACGTTCTTCTACAGCTCAGGATGCTGATTATAGTGAAGAATGAAGAGTGAAAAGTGAAGAATGAAGAGTGAAGAATGAAGAATGAAGAATTTGCTACCGCCCTTGTTGTGCGCCGCATGCTTTTAGTGTGCTGCCTTCTATGGAGCGCGGCAGCAAATTCTTCACTCTTCATTCTTCATTCTTCATTCTTCACTCTTCATTCTTCATTCTTCACTCTTCATTCTTCATTCTTCACTCTTCACTCTTCATTTATCAAGGCCCAGACCACCATTACGCTGACAGGCGACATACTGCTGGACCGTGGCGTGCGTCGCTACATCATGCAGAAGGGCATCGACAGCCTCTTTACAACACAGATTGACTCCATCTTTGCCCACAGCGACATCGTGGTGGGTAACTTGGAGTGTCCAGCCACCAACATACACACACCGGCCGTGAAGCAATACGTATTCCGTGGCAACCCCGAGTGGCTCCACGACTTGCGCCGACACGGCATTACCCACCTGAACCTGGCCAACAACCACAGCGTGGATCAACGGCGGGGCGGGTTGCGCGACACCTACAAGAACTGCCTCGGAGCCCATATCGTTCCCATAGGAGCCGGCATCAACATGGACGAGGCGTCTGAGGCTATACTGATTGCAGCTCATAAGTTTTCCGAGGTACGAGGTACGAGGTACGAGGTACGAGAAATGCAAGTAAATACACGAAATATTCATCAACATGGAGAAATTGAGGTATTCTCGCACCTCGTACCTCGCACCTCGTACCTCGTACCTCGCACCTCGCACCTCGTACCACGCACTTCGCACCTCGTACCTCGAAACATCTACCTCCTGGCTTCGCAACGACTCAAGTTAGAGAACTTCACCTACCTGCCAGACTCCTTCAGCGTGTCACAGGAACCGCTCGACACGCTGTGCCGGCGCATTGAGCGTCTGCGGGCAAAGGACAGCACGGCCTACATCATCGTCTGCCTGCACTGGGGAGCCGAACACCAACTGAAGCCGATGGCGCTGCAACGGCAGGAAGCCCACCGAATCATCGACGCCGGGGCCGACATCATCGTAGGCCACCATACGCACACCCTGCAAACCATCGAGGAGTACAAGGGCAAGCCCATCTACTACAGCATCGGCAACTTCATCTTCGACCAAGACAAGCCCCTCAACACGCGTGCCTGCATGGTACAAATAAAAATCGCCCCTGACGCCGTTGCGGTAGAGACGATTCCTATAGACATCAGGCACTGCGTGCCTCATATCGCTACAACTTACTGAGCCACGCCTTCAGCTCCATCAGCATCTCAACATGATGGGCAAACGAGGAGCGCAAGCCCCAGCCATGGTCACCCGTGGGATAGACGTGGAGCACGGCCGGCACCTTGCTGGTGTGACAGGCTATGTAGTAGCTCACGCCGTTGAGCGGCGGCACCACATGGTCGTCGTCGCTCAACACGATGAAGGCCCGTGGCGTCTGTGGCGTCACTTGCTTCTCGTTGCTGTACTGCTGTTCCAGCTCTGCCGAAGCGTCAGCCCCTAAGAGGAAGTCGTGTGAGCCACGGTGCGTGAAGCTCTTGTCCATCGTGATGACCGGATAGAAGAGCACCTGGAAGTTAGGCTTCGCCTCGCCCACGCTATGGGTGGCAATGGTTGAAGCCAGGTGGCCACCGGCCGACGAGCCCATGATGCCCACGCGCTGCGGGTCGATGTTCCACTCGGCGGCATGACGGCGCACTAAGCGCACCGCCTCTTCGGCATCTTCAAAAGGAATCTCTTTCACGCCGTGCGGCATGCGGTACTTCAGCACTACGACATGGATACCCATGTGGTTGAACACGGGTGCCCAGTCGTAGCCCTCGTGGTTCATGGCCAGGTGGGTATAGCCGCCCCCAGGGCAAATGACGATGCAGGGGGCTGCCGCTTCGTTATTTGCCAAGAATACCTTTACGAATGCCGTGTCTTGCTGGTCACTGCTGGGGTGTGGCGCACCCTGCGGCCACAAGTCGATACGCTGTTGTGCTTGTGTCATTGTTGCTAAGGCCAGTAAGGCCAGGGTTAATAGTTTCCTCATCTTTGTCTTTGTTTCGGTTTTCGTTTATACAGCTGCAAAAGTACGAACTATTTTGCAGAATACGGCGAAATGTGGCGAATTATTTTGCCAAAAGCAAAAATGTTCGTACTTTTGCACAGCAACTTACAGAACAGACAACAGAAAATGATGAGAAAAGTATTAGCACTATTAGTTGCCATGGTGGCTTCAGTCAGCATCATGGCTCAGAAGGTCCAGACCGTTGACACTGACGGAAACCCCGTGAGCTATGCCAGCATCAGCAATGCCGACAACGGCAACATCATAGGCACGACCGACCTGCAGGGCGTACTGCCCGACGTGGGCGGCGTACGCAGCATTGCCATCACGCACGTGGCCTTCAAGCCGCAAGTGGTAAAGGTCAGCGAACTACCCGCCGACGGGCGCGTCACACTCACGGAGAGCGACTTCGACCTGCCCGAGATTACCGTTGAGCCGAAGGAATACATCTACGTGCAGACCTACTACCGCATGTTTTTCATGGAGGACGACACGCTGTTCTACTACCGTGCCGGACTGACCGACAACGAGTATAACATCCCGAAGAAGAAGCTCAGCGCCAGCACCCGCAACTTCTCACGCTCCGGCATGGGTGGCTTTGTACGCTGGTTGCTGGACGCCATCATCGGCAGCAAAGCCGACCAGCACTCCGAGCTGAGCATAGAGAATATCGCCTTTAACACCTCAAAGAGTGGGCTCTCGCTGCGCCCCGAGACCGACAACCGCCAGGCAGTACTCTACGGCGACTCGCTCGTAGGCTTCATGGTCGATGACGTGCAAGACCACCAGCGCCGCATATCCATCGACGACAGGATCTTCGTACGCCTCTATTGGAACGACCGCCAGTCGGAGAAGAAGCAGAAGAAGCGCGCAGAGCGTGAGGCCAAGCGCAAGAACGTGGTGTCAACCCGTTACCTGGTCTATGCCATGGACGATGACCACCAGTGTGGCATCAGCGACTTCATCTCGTCGCAGATTCACGATGACTACGACCAGTTTAGCGAAAGACACCAAAAGGACATACACAACCGCCTCTGGATTGAGGTGTTCACCACCGACCGTGCCTACTGCACGCGCGACGAGCTGAAAGCCCGCAAGCGTGAGAACAAGCTCAAACTGAACTTCGAAAGCATCCTGGAGTTTGAGCGCCAGCACCAGATACCGCCCGCACCGGCCAACACCATCGAGGCGCTGCGAAAGATTGTGGAAGACTAAACCAAACCAATAACATAAAGACCTAAAAGTATGACACAGGTAATTAACTTTGCAGAACAGAACAGCATCATCAACCACTTCATGGCCGAGCTCCGCGACAAGAGCTACCAGAAGAACCGCCGCGCCTTCCGACAGAACGTGGAACGCATCGGTGAGTTCATGGCCTATGAGCTCTCTAAGACCCTCGACTACAAGCCCAAGACGGTGAAGACTCCCTTGGGCGTGCTCGACATTCCGCTGCTGAAGCAGGAAGACATCGTCATTGCCACCGTGCTCCGGGCCGGACTGCCCTTCCACCTGGGATTCCTCAACGTCTTCGACGGGGCCGACAATGCCTTCGTCAGCGCCTACCGCATGTACCTGAACCGCGAGCATACCGAGGTAGGCGTGCATACCGAGTACATTGCCACACCCAGCGTCAAAGGGCGCACGCTGCTGCTCGTTGACCCCATGCTGGCAACGGGCGGCTCTCTGGCTGCCGCCATCGACTCGCTGCTGCAGGCCGGCAAGCCGAAGAAGATCCACGTCTGCTGCGTCATTGCCGCTCCTGAGGGCATTGAGGTGGTGAAGAACGCCCTGCCTGAGGACAGCACCATCTGGTGTGCCTCCATCGACGAGGGCATGAACGAGCAGAAATACATCGTGCCGGGCTTCGGCGACTGCGGCGACCTCTGCTACGGCGAGAAGATTCAGGCGTTCCGGCGCATAGCCGACAAGTAAGTCACAACAGCAATGGTAAACGACCGTGTGACGCTCTCGCACCTCGCACCTCGCACCTCGAACTATATCTCTATTTCTTAATCTTCACGTCATGCACGGAGCCGTCGGCGCGACGAACGGTGAAGATGTAGGTGCGACCCTTGACGAAGGGAAACTGCTGCATGGCGGTGACGTCGGGAATGTTGCGCTGGTCTATGCGAATGATGGTGTCGGCGTGGCGCAGGCCGTTGCGGTAGGCCTCGCTTTCTTCGCGTACAAGGCCTACCACCGGACGACCGCCGACGGGAATGACCGAGAACTGTACCTGCTCGTTGCCGATGGTCAGCTCGTCATTCTTGGTGGCGGTAGGCTGGAACACCATCCGCTTCTTAAAGGGATTGATGATGAGGTTGCCGTAGGTCAGCAGCTCGGTACCGATGTGCGACGTGCCGGCCTGCGTCACGGTGTGGTAGTCGCGGAAGGCAAAGTCGTCCCACTTCAGTCGGTCGAGGGCCAGGAAAAAGACCGTGTCGGCCTGCTCAACGCTGTTGGCACCGATGGTGCGCCTGCCGACGGCCCGTCCCTCCACCTGTGCAGCCACCTGCTTACTCTTATAGACATGCTTGCGGAAGCTCTCCACGTTCATGGTGTAGAGCTGTCGGTAACCCGTGTCGAAGAGGGCGCGGTCCATGTGGCGTATGAAGGGGCTCACCCAGACGTAGGGCACGAAGGCCTGCAGCTTGTACTTCACCTCGTAGCCCTGCTCCTGGGCAAAGTGCTTCTTGCGGTCAGTCAGAATGAGGCGCTTGTGCTCCACGTCTATCTTACAGGCCAGGCCCTTGTTGATGAGGTCAAAACCCACGATTCCATCGTAACCCCGATGGATGGCGCTACCCTTCACGACCGTGCAAAGGTAGCCGTCGATGGAGAGGTGGCCCAAGCGGAACTCAGGCAGCTGAACGACACGCACGGTGTCGGGCTGGTTGTTGATGTCGAAGCTGACCACATTGCCCACCTCGCGGATAAAAGGCACCGGGCTACCCGTAAAGAGTACGCCCTGCGTACAGCCCGTATCGAAGAGGAAACGATACTTCCTGCCGTCTATCTCTACGGGCAGGAGAATGCGCCCATCGTCAAACTCTATGTCGATGGAATCGGCGAAATTAGAGGAGAGAGGAGAGAGGAGAGAGGAGTGAGGAGTGAGGAGAGAGGAGTGTGCAGGAGTGTAAGTAACGTTAAAGCCCGTCGTATAACGGTGCAGACCTTGTGCAAGTGAAGAGTGAAGAGTGAAGAATGAAGAATTTCTTTGGAGTGAAGAATGAAGAATGAAGAGTGAAGAATTTCTTTGGAGTGAAGAATGAAGAATGAAGAGTGAAGAATTTGCTACCGCGCTCCAAAGCAGACAGCACACTAAAAGCACGCGGCGCACAACAAGGGCGGTAGCAAATTCTTCACTCTTCATTCTTCACTCTTCATTCTTCACTCTTCATTCTTCATTCTTCATTCTTCACTCTTCACTTAACCGGGTTGATTTCGCTCAGCAGCCGGTCGGCGTGGCCCCAACGGTCCATCATGTAGAGGACGTAGCGTATATCGACACTGATGGTGCGGGCCAGTTCGCGGTCGAAGAAGATGTCGCTGGAGAGGCTGTCCCAGTTGCCGTCGAAGGCCAGCCCGATGAGCTCGCCCTGGCCGTTGAAGACGGGCGAACCGCTGTTGCCGCCGGTGATGTCGTTGTTGCTGAGGAAGCAGAGCTGCATCTTTCCGCTCGTGCCATCGGTGTAGGGTCCGAAGTCGCGTGCCGAGAGCAGCTCCTTCATGATGGGTTCTGCCTCGTAGTCGATGAAGCCACGCTCGCCTTGCAGCATCTTATCGACCATGCTCTGTGCCTCGGTATAGTAGCCAGAGGGTTTTCCGCCGAGGGTGTAGCCACCCACCTGTCCGTAAGAGAGTCGCAGCGTGAAGTTGGCGTCCGAGTAGTTGGGCAGGTCCTGCTCCATGCGCAGCTTGGCGGCGCAGAGCAGCTTCTCCTGTTCGGCAATCTTCTCATCGACGCTGCCCATCATGGAGTATAACTGAATGAGCATGCCGTAGATGTCAATGCCGTACTCCACGCCCAGGTCGCGCGTGTATTCCTTCCGATTCACGTAGATGGGCTTTCCGCTGCGCATGAGCACGGAGTTCTTATAGAGGAAGTCGGCGTACTGCTGGCAGTTGCCGGAGAACTTCTGGTCGATGGTCTTGTAGAATTCGGGCAGATAGTCCGAGGTGGCCTGTCGGCGGTAGTTGTCGAGCAGGACTCCCAGCATTTCGCAGTCGGTGGCCACGTCCCACTCGCTGGTGTTGTCGCGGAACTCCATGTACTGCTTCTTGGGCTTGTCCTCGGGCCCCTTCACCTCCATGCGCCCGGTGCTGCTGGCAAAGGCACGCATGGAGAGCTGGTCGGTAAAGAACGTCTCATAGAAGAGCGTGAACATGCGGTTGGCCTGATAGCGCTTGGCGTAAAGCGTGTTGAGCAGGTCGAAGTCGGGTCCGGGGAAGTGTTTTTCCTCCTGCCAGCGGCGCAGCTTGTGCTCGAAGAGCTGCTTCTGGCTGACCAGCCCGATGCTGTCAATGCACTTGTTCATGCCGATGGAGTTCTTCCAGTAGTTCGATGAATTGGCGTATTTTGAGTCGTACATGATGCGTACGGCCTCTGAGGCACGCATGTGCTTAATCATCACGTCCTGCTTCACGCCGCGCACCTGGGCCCTGACGGCATTCTCGGCGTAGCGCTCCAGGATGCCGTAGCTCGACAGGTAGCGGCTCGTGGAGCCGGGGTAGCCCATGGTCATGGCAAAGTCGCCGGGCTTGTAGCCCTTCAACGACACGGGAGCCCAGTTCTTGGGGTGGTAGGGCACGTTCTTCTCGCTGTACTCGGCCGGTCCGTTGGTCACGGGGTCGGCATAGATGCGGAAGACGGAGAAGTCGCACGTCTGCCGGGGCCACATCCAGTTGTCGGTCTCGCCGCCGAACTTACCCATCGACTTGGGCACAGCAAACACCAGGCGCACGTCCTTGAAGTCGCGGTAGGTCGTCAGGTAGTACCTGTTACCCTCGTAGAAGGGCTTGATTTCTACGCGCAGCGTGGGGTCCTTGTCCTTCAGCTCCTGGCTCATGACGTTTTCCAGGCTATCGACGAAGCCGCTGATCTTCTCGTAGGGCAGCTGGCTCATGCCCCGACGGTTCAGCTCGTCGGTGATGTCCTTCTGCTCTACCATGAAGCTGACGAAGAGGTCCTCGTTGGGCAGCTCCTCGGCGTAGCTCTTGGCGTTGAAGCCGTTGAGCATGTAGTCATGCTCTACGGTAGAGTGGCGGCGTATGCAGTCGAAGCCGCAATGGTGGTTGGTAAAGACCAGACCGTCGGGGCTGACCACGACGCCCGAGCAGTAGCCGCCGAAATTGACGACGGCCTTCATCACGGCATTGTCGGCCGAGTAGAGTGACTCGTAGGGCAGCGAGTAGCCTTCGGCCTGCATCTGCTCAAAGACGAGCTGCGGCAGGTCGCAGAGGGTCCACATGCCTTCGTCGGCACTTACCTTTACGGGCGAAAAGGCAAGCAGGGACAACAGTAAGAGGGAAAACGTTTTTTTCATTTCTTCTTGAGTTTATTGGTAAATACTGATATTGGCAGGTCGTGATACATGACGTTAGCCACGAAGATGAGGATGAGCACCGTGTTCAGGGCGATGGAGGCCCACGTGGGCAGCAGCTCGCGGCCGTTGTGCATGAAGATGTAGAAGAGCATGGCCATGATGCCGTAGATGGCGATGGAACGGCGCGTATAGGCTATGGGGTGGTAAATCTGTCCGACGATGTAGCTGAGCATCATGGCCGTGAAGTAGCCCGCAAAGCCGGCCCACGCACAGGCTATGTAGCCGGAGCGGGGCACGAAGAGGACGTTGATGACGACGATGACCGTACAGGCCACTCCCGAGAAGATAGCCCCCCAGTAGGTCTTGTCCTCCAGCTTGTACCAGAAGGAGAGGTTGAAGTAGATGCCCATCATGATTTCAGCCGCCATGACGATGGGCACCACGCGCAGACCCACCCAGTAGTCGGGGCCTATGAGGTGCTTGATGACGTCGATGTAGCCCACCACGCAGAGGAAGGCCAGCAGGGTGAAGATGATGAAGTACTTCATGGCCGTCACCTGCATTTCGTCGTTGTCCTTGTCGCGCGACTTGCCGAAGACAAACGGCTCGTAGGCGTAGCGGAAGGCCTGCGTAATCATGGCCATGATCATGGCTATCTTCACCGTCGCGCCGTAGATGCCGAGCTGCATCTGCATGTCCTGGCCCTTATAGACGAAGGGGAAGAGAATCTTGTCGGCCACCTGGTTCAGAATGCCTGCCACGCCCAGTATGGCGATGGGCCACGAGTAGGAGAGCATGCGGCGCATGAGCTGCCGGTCGAAGCCGTAACGGATGTTCATGAACTCGCGGTAGAGGCAGAGCGTGATGACGGCCGAGCTGACGAGGTTCACGTAGAACGCGTAGCCCGGGTCGGTGAAGCCCAGCAGCAGGTAGCACACCAGATTCAGGGCAATGTTGATGGCAATGTTCAGCAGCTGCAGAGTGGCAAACTTGATGGCTTTCTTCTGCTGGCGCAGATAGGCGAAGGGGATGGCCCGGACGGCATCGATGGCCACCGTCAAGGCCATGGCCGTAACGTAGGACGGATGTTCGCTGTAGCCCAGGAAGTCGCTGACGGGCGCGATGAACAGCAAGATCAGTACAATGAAGAGCGTAGCCGCCGAAGCCACGCCGATGAGTGCCGTCGAGAAGACCTTCTGCGGGTTCTCGCCCTCCTTGTTGGCAAAGCGGAAGAACGTGGTTTCCATGCCGAAGGTGAGCAGCACCATGATGAGCGCCGTCAGGGCGTACATGTTGGTAATGATGCCGTAGCCGCCACTCTCGGCCGTCATCTTGGCGGTATAGAGCGGTACGAGCAGGTAGTTGAGGAACCTGCCCACGATGCTGGAGAGTCCGTAGATGGCCGTATCCTTGGCCAGAGTTTTCATGTTTGCCATAACAGTAGGCAAAGGTACTACTTTTATTTGATATGGCCAAAAAAAAGAGCGCCTACATCACGCAGGCACCCTTTTTCCTAATGTTATAGAGTATTTGATGTTACGTATTAATACCACTCTACGGTCTGGTCCTGAACGTAGTTCTTGAACAGAGGATACTTGGCCTCGATGTTCTGACGCTCGCTGCAGAGCTTGTAGCTCGGAGTAACCTTGATCTTCTGAGGCACCTGACCAGCGTCAGCGCGCAGCTCGAAGGTTGCGGAACCACTGTCGGCCGTACCGTCGATGTAGGTAACATAGATGTCAATGTCAGCAGCTGTAGTAGCACCGCTTACGAAGAACTCTTCGAGGTCAACCTCACCGGCAATGCGGTAGAAGCCCTTAGCGTCAGCCTGCTGGCCGCAGAGCTGGTGTACCTCGTGACCGGCAACGGTCAGCGGATAGATACCACCTACGGAAATGACCTTCACGTAAGCACCACCGTCAGCATAGCGAATGTCGAATGCCACGTCGTTGAAGTCAAAGTCGTCAGCCGTACCCAGGTCCTCGCAAATCACGCGGTCGGTGTAGGTAACTTCTTCCTCCTCCTCAGCGGGCTGTGCGTAAACCAGACGGATAATCCAGTCGGTGTAATTGTCATCGCCAGAAACCATCATGTTACCACCTACGACATTGTCAATACTCCAATTCCGAGTGCCCTCACCACCTACGATTACAGTGTGAGGAACATTAACGTTTGCACCTGCTTCAGCATCCCACACTGTCGTATAGTAAGTTACCTCCAGATTCTGAGCAATAGCCTTCTCAATTGTCCATTCGCCATCAACGTTTACAGTTGTTTCAACCCACTCTCCAGGATTGTTACCGGGATACTGGAAACGGAAGACGGTGTAGCCATCATTAGTAGCTTCAAAGTCAAAGCAGATATAGTAGTAACCTGCAAGAGACGCATCGATGCTTGCACCAGGAACGGCAATCCACTTATTGTGGTACTTGCTGTCCTCTGCATTGTGGTAGGCAAAGTCGAACGTGCCAGACTCAGAAATCAAAGTATTGCCGCTCCAGTCGGTATTGTCGCCACGGTTAAAGTTGTTAACGTGATACCATCCGTCGCTCAGTTCGCCATTGGTAATAGTAGCAGAAGCAGTCTCGGCAATATGCAGGTTGTTCATCTTTGTGCTACCAACATAAGGATCGCCTCCGTCAGCTGAAGTATAAGTGTCTGTACCCGTCCAAACCTGAGTAACCCAATAGTTCACCAAGTTTTCAGGGAATTCCTCAGTAGCACCTACTACGTCTGCCTTATCCTTATTAACATGTGCATAGACCATAGCTTTCTCAGCAGCTGTCACTACAGGCCTTTCAACCCAAAGGTTACCATTTACGTTAACGTTAGCACGCGTTGTACCAAAGCCCCAAGTGTGATTGGCAGCGGGCTGACCATAACGGGCTACGAAAGCCTGAGTGTAAGCCTGCTTCTGATTCTTCAATTGATCGGTGACGCTGAACACGTCCTCGCTCTTCGAGCAGCTGACGAAAGCACTTCCAACGAGCGCAACAGCTGCTAAACTCATCAAATACTTTTTCATTTTCTTAATAGTTTAATTGTTATTACTTAAAAGATTTTTATTCGGTTCGTTCACTTGTTGGGTGCAAAGATACAATAATTTTTCAAAATATATACAATAAAGATGTTAATATTTTGAAATATTTGCGTAATCGTTGACGTAGGGCAAGTTTTTTATCGGAACAAAACGGTAGGAACGGGAATTATTCAAAAATAATCGGTAGAGCACTTGCACGGTCCTTTCTTTTTTTGTACCTTTGCCGAACCAACCAGTTAACCTAAAAAAACAGAAGGACCGAATGACGGTATGACAGTAAAATTTCAAGACTTCTCGCGTACGTACGCGTACGTACGCGAGAAATCTATAGAAACTACCGTCATACTGTCATTCGGTCCATTAGTATTTACAATCTGTCCATTTCTTTCACCTACCGAGTCTCCCCGAGAGAAGTGCCGTTTCTCTATGAGAGAAGTGCCGCTTCTCTGGTGGAGAAACGGCACTTCTCTCAATATAAGGAGACACCGTGGAACGGGCCTGGCTTAGTAGAACGTGGCGCGCTGACCCTTGACCCACTCGGAGAACTGGCCGTTCCACTTGTCGTCGATGTCCTGGTACTCGTCGCACCAGTCGGTCTGCGGATCGACACAAATCTTGCTGGCGGCGCGACCCTTGATGGCCGTCATCTCCTTCCACTCGTCGTGCTTGAAGACGAGTACGGGAATGAGGTTGGCATCGTAGTCGCCCTGGGCGTTCTTGAAGTTACCCGTAATCTCGAAGATGGGCTGCTGGTAGTCGCTCTTGTGGCCGGCCATGGTGTTGACCATGGTCTGCGTGCCCACCTTGAACTGAGCGTGTACCTCGACTCCGCCAACGGTCAGCGGCAGCGTACCGCCGGCAGCTTCCAGACGAATCTTGGCACCCGTCTCCGTCCACTGAATGGAGAACACCACGTCGTTGAAGTCGAAGTCGGAGCCGTCCTCAGCACTGAGGTCCTCGCACATGATGCGGGCCACGGGGATGAACGTCTCGGGGTCAGGGTCGGGGGTGGGATCTACGTCGCCCCGGAATCCGGGCGTACACCCGCTGACGCCCTTCACGTAATCAGCGTCGGCAGGAATAATCTCGGTTGTGCCGGCCTGAATGAGCTTCACGTTACCGTTGCCACGGCCCTCGGTTCCGCCGTCAAGTCCGTTGGCCACAATGTGTTCGAACTTCCAATTAGCACGATAGGGGTAGTTCTCCTCGTCATCGTTCACGTGGTTGCCATTGCCGTCAGGGTCGTTGGTGCCGTCCTCCAAGTACATGTAGATGTTGTTCTCGAAGTAGCCGAATGTCAAGGGGAAGGTGTCCTGAGCCCAGTTCAGATAGGTAATCTGGCCGGCGGCCACTACTGCATAGCCGTTCGACGTGGGGCCCGTCCAGCTGGTTCCGTTGTTGTAGAGCGTGCCGCACTTGACGAGGGCGCCGGCCTCCAGGCCTACGTATGAGGCATCCGTCGTTCCGTCTTCGCTGCCACTCATCATCAGCTCGCCATCGACAATCATTGACGCTCCCTGCACCTCCTCGATGTTGCGGGCGCGCATGTCGCCTTCGCAGTACCACTGACAGGCATTGAAGATGCGGGCGTTGGAAGAGACATAGTTGCCGTTCTCCTTGGTGCCCTTAATGTGCACAATGCCATGGTTGTAGATGTTGCTCTCCTTAGAGCCGGCAGCATAGATGTCGGCCTTCAGTACGCCGTAGTTATAGAACTTGCCGAAGTTGTTGTTCACCTTGTGCACGTTGATGGTACCGCCATTGTAACCCTCCAGGCCTACGGCATTGCCGTTGGTAATCATCACCTCGCCCTGACCAGTAATGGTACCGCCACGCAGCACCACGAGGCGGGCTTGGTTGACCAGCTCAAGGGCTGCACCGGAAGAAATGTTGATGGTGCCGCCGTCGGCCACGATAATCTTTCCAAGGCTTCCTACTCGCTGGCTGGCTGTCAGGTTCCATGTTCCTGTAACAACCACGGTACGCTCGGCACCCGTCAGCGTGGAACCGTCCTTGATACCCTCGGAAGCCACAACACGCATGGGGCCATTCCACGTGCCTATAACCTTGAAGTTCTTGACGTAAGTGGCATCAGCTACATAGCCTCCTTCGGAATTAACCGTCAGATCCCAGTAGCTGTAGTCGCCGGTATAGCTCTTCAGCACTTGCAGAATGTGGTAAGCCGTCTCGCTGTTGGCGTTCCAGTTCTTGCCGCAGGCCTCCATGAGGTCTTTCACATTGGCCGTGTACCAGTCTTTGTCAGCTTGAGTAACAGGGCTTCCCACGTAGATACAATTGTCATAATTGTTCAAAAGAGTTGACAGCTTACCGTTGGCTGTAGCATACCACTGACAGGAGGCTGTGTAGGAATTGTCATAGTTGTCCTCGACGTTGGCACTGGTGGGCTCGGAAGCCGTGAGCAGATAACCAGCCACCCACGTGGCATCGTAGGGAGCACTGATGTCGGCAACGGCAGGTGCCGACTGACTACGTGTAAGGGTAGAAGTGGTAAACGAGCCGAAGCCCCAGTCCTGGTCGGCGGCAGGTAGGCCGAAGTGCTGCTTGAAAGCCGTCTCGTACTTCGCCACATCAGCGTCGAGGTTAGCGTCATAGACATCCTCCGAACAGCCGACCGCCACGACGGCAAGGGCTGTTGCGACGAAGCCTTTCATCAAATACTTTTCCATTGCTTAAGACTTTATAATTAGTTTGTTTTCGAAAATAGTTGCTGCAAAGTTACACATTATTAATAATAAATAAACGCTTTCAGGGGTTAATTTATGTAAAAAAACAGGAAAACGTTGCCTTTTGCTCATATTTTTTGTAATTTTGAAGCCACATTCCGAAATGACTATGACACAGAAGAAACTCCTTACGCTCGTGGCCGCAGGCCTGCTCGTGGCGATGACCGCCTGCGAGAAAGAAAAATTTGACAAGCAGCGATATAACGAATACGTCGATTATGAGTTCATGATTGACAACATGGACATGTCGCACCAGTGGCAGCTGACCCACAGCGACACCCTCACCGTCAAGACGCCGGACGCCGTCCACAAGGTACAGATACTGACCGACAACCCCATCAACACCACCAATGTGGAGGTAGCGGCCGAAGCCGTCTGCTACGGTAACGAGGCCGTCCTGGCATACACCATTCCCAACACCCAGAGCACGGTGTATCTGTCGGCCATTGCCACCAACGGAAATTTCTTGGGTATAAGGAAATTGACCTACGGCACGAAAGAGCTTGACCTGACAGACATACAGCAGACAGAGGGCAGCAACATCAACATCACTACGCCGCAGACCTTCACCTACCTGTACGAAGAGAACTTCCCCGAACCGGGCGACTTTGACTACAACGACCTGGTGTTGCGCGTGGGTAAGGGCTACACGGAGTCGTCGTACGACCTCCTGCTGACGGTGACCGTCGCAGCAGCCGGAGCCGTCAAGCAGATAGCCGCCGGCATCAACCTGGGCGGCGTCAGCTACGACGAGGTGAGCAAGGTGGAGATAGTAGGCGGCGACATCATGGACAAAGACTACCCCCTGCCCCGCCGCATCATGGGCTCGAGCGACCTGCTGCTGCGCGGGCGTAACGGCGAGGCCGTCGTCAACCTCTTTGAGGACGCCCACTGGGTGCTGCTCAGCGGCAGCGACACGAACGGCTCCATTACGCGCATGCTGCTGAACACCGTCAGGGGCGAGACGGAATTCCGCTCTGCCAGCGTCAGCCCCGTCAGCAGGACCTACCGCATCACCTTCCGCCACCGTGAGACGGCACGTCTGCTCAGCTTCGACCAGATAGACCCCTTTATCCTGGAGGAGTACAACGGCAGCGTCTGGGAGGTGCACACCTACCCCTACAAGTTCAACGACGTACTGAAGGACATCTTCCGGGGCAACCAGTCGGCCTACGACAACCACGTCAGCTGGTGCATCGTGGTGCCGCAAAAGGACTTCCGCTACCCCATTGAGGGCATGTCGTTAGGAACGTATAACAAGGAAAATGGCGAAGTCTTCGGCCCTTACCCTGACTTCGCCAACTGGATGAAAAACCATTTCTCTTATAACAACTGGTACACCAACGCCACCCACCCGCAGCTGCTGTACTGAGAACTATAGCAACTATTGATAGATCTTCGTCTGGTCGGGGTTGTCGTACCAGTTCTCGTACTCGGGGTTGACGCTGCCGTCAATGTAGTAGTAGGAGAACTGCGGGTAAGCCTCGCGCACGCTGATGTACTCTCTGGGCCACTTCCACTCGCCGGGAATGATGATGCCGTGAGGATCCTGTCCGGCCGTGGCCACATGGATGTCACCCTCCGGCGAGCGAATCCAGAAGTCGGCCGTACCGAAGGTAAAGTCGGCGGGCTTGTCGATGGTGGTGGTGTAGGGCGTGCCGTCAACAAACTTGTCGCCGTCGGCCGTCTCGGTATTGACGTACTTGCCGGCAGGAGCTCCCAAGAGGCTGTGCACCTCAGTATCGCCGAAGATGGCCCGGTCGCTGGAGCCTAAATAGACCTTCAGGTTATACGACGCTCCCGTGCAGCAGAGGGTCACGTCGAGCTTCGAGGCATCGGAAGCGTTCTCCCTGACGTAGAGCACCACGTCGTTCATGTCGTAGTCGGCATGGTAAGAGTCCTCAAAGGCGTAGCTCCAGACGAGGTTCTCTTCTTCTATCACTATGGGGTCTATTATCTCAATGGCGGGAGCACAGTCGCTGGCCTCGGTAGCTATGCCGGTGTATTGGTTCTTGCGAATGATGACAGCATTACCGTTACCCTGAACGGGGAACTCCTGCTTCTGATTCCCCTGGTCGAGCGTGGGATTAATTTCAGCCACGAAGAATGCATTGGTGCCGTTGAGCATATTGCGCAGCTTCTCGTATGGAGTATCGTTATAAGGATTGGTATCTATTTCGGGATAATCGACACTGACACGGATATTGTTCTGCACTGCTCCTGCTGACATGTATTGACCAGCACTTCCCCAAGACGTAGTATAGTTGGTGGCAGTACTCAAGCCGTGGGAACCATTTTCACCCTCTACGTAGCCAAACTGCAGGTAGGCATAGTCACTGCCTTCATACGGGCCAATGATGTCAACGTTATTCAGGGCAACGGCTCCCGGCACGTCAATCAGCGAATTGGCCTTGGCATAGATGTAGGCATGGTCGCCCGTATTGTCTTCCGAGGCCGACATCTCCAGGTTGCCAGCCTTGAAGTAAGCACCTGTTCCCTGCACGATGTTACGGCAGGCGAAGCCGCTGGTACACTCGAACCAGCAGTTGTTATAGACGCGCAGGTTAGCCGTGTTCGAACCCTTCGTGGCCGACTGCACAAGCGTCTTGCCGTGATTGACGTAAAGGCTGTACTTGGAAGCACCCTCCATGTTCTGAATCAGGAGGTTACCGTAGTTGAAGAACGTTCCGAAGTTGTTGGTAAATGTGGCAATGCTGATGGTTCCGCCGTTGTAGCCATAACCGTCTTCTGACGTACCGTTGGTAATGTTAATCTTGCCGGCACCCGTCAAGGTGCCTCCTGGCATGACCACAAGGCGGGCCTGATTGACAAAGTTCATTTCTGCACCAGCCGGAATGTTCAGCGTACCACCGCTACATACAACGACGTTAGCATTGCCGCCAACCCTCTGCTCGCCGGAAGGCAACGTCCAGGTTCCTGTAATATAGACATCGCGGTGTGCGCGGGTGTAGCCTACAAGGGTATTATTCTCCCACCGGGGCACGTCTTCGCTTGACAGGACGCCAATGCTGCCATTATAAGTTCCGGTTATCTTGAAGTCGAGCACGTAGGTCTCGTCATAAACCCAGTGACCATCGGTACCGTCTTCCCAGTGCTTCACTTCCTCTACGGTTTCGGCATACACAGGCCACGTCCAAACGTTTATCCAGCCCGTTCGTCCGGTATTCTCCAGTTTGTGATACACATCCCAGAACATGTCGATATAGTGATTCTTTTCTGCGTCAGTGCCATTGTAGGGGACAGCTGTCTCGGCAAATGCGCGACAGTTGGCATCAAACCAAGCTTTAGTTTCTTCTGAAACAGGATTCCAGCCATAAAGACAGTTACCTGCATCGCCCTGCCAACCAAATCCGGGGAATGTAGCATCAGTATGAGAATAAGGCGTATCAATCACCCAATGCCCTTCGGTGCCATCTACCCAGTAGGAGCCATCATTGTTATCGGCAATATTCTCGGCGTTGGGCTCCTTGGCTTTGGCCAAATAGGCAGTAATGTCATCGGAGGTGAAGGGAACGTCGGCTTCAGGAATGACAAAGTCGTCAGCCTCGGTGCTACGCGTAACGTCACCACGAGTGAAGAAGCCCGGAGAGGATGCCGTAGCCTCACCGCCGAATGACGTTTCGAGTTTGCCGTCGTATATGCCCACAGGCTTCAGGTAGTTATAGCCCTTGGCATCACGCAGACAGACAAAAACGGCTGACGTGCCCTTGGGCACGGTAAACGCAAACGTAGCCGTGCTGCCGCTCAGTGCTGTCGAGCGTGCCAGCACCGTTCCCTTATTGTCAACAAAGGGGTCATTTGCATAGATGACGAGTTCGTAGTTGACGCCATAGTCCCCCTGAACGGCAATGGTTGCCGATACCTGGGCAGTCATGTTCCAATCGCGGTTCTCGTCGATGGAGATGCCGAGAACCTCTTTGGCGTTCTTTACAGCGTCAGCCTGAGTAAACAAATCTTCACCGGAACAGCCGGCAAGTGTCAGGCCAACGGCCAGCGCGGCCATGCCTTTCACCAAAAACTTCTTCCTTACCATAATGTCTTCTATTTAGCGCTAAATTGTTCGTTATAACTTGATTAACCCTGCAAAGATACGGATTATCAAGGAAATAACCAAATTATTTGGAAAAAAACTTGCCTAACCCCCATCACCCAACACCCATCACCCATCACCTAACACCCATCACCCATCACCCATCACCTTTCTTCCGATACTGCCAAAGCTCCAGGGAATTGATGATGTTCTGCCACAGAACATAGCAGCCAGCACCTATGCTCGACACAGGGTTCAGGTACATATAGGCCACCCAGATGCTCAGGCCGGTATTCTTCTGAAACAGGGCCTGGCGGCTGTTGACCAGTTCGCCGAGATGCCTGCCGACCACGTGGCCAATCAAGAACTGCACGAAACAGAGCAGCAGACTGGTCACGGCAATCCACCACAACAGCCATACGGAGGCGTCACTATGCACAATGTTCTTGACCGTGACACCCGTGGTAATGCTCAGCGAGACACACCAGAGGTAAAAGCTGAGGTCAGACTTTGACGCTATCCAGCGGGCCAGCCGCCCCACGTAGTGCTGCACCAGCCACCCTAACACCAGGGGCAGCAGCAGCACCAGCAGCATCTTTTCGAGTATGATGAGAAACGCATCAAGGAAGGCCACGTCGGCCGTCGGTTCCAGAATGGGGAACACGGCAGGAATCATCAGCGAGGAGGCAAACGACGAGAGCAGCGTGTAGGTGGTCATGGTGCTGATGTTGCCACCCAGCTTGCCCACCACGACGGGAGCCGCCACGGCCGAAGGTCCGATGATGCAGGTGAGCACGGCTTCCCACAGCAGCTTCTGCTCTGGCAGCCAGAAAATGAGGCCGATGTTGGCTGCCACCAATAGCACCTGGGCCAGCAGCACGCCGAAATGCCAGCGGTGGAAACGCATCTGGTGGAAATCAACCTTACAGAAGGTGACGAAGAGGGTCAGGAAGAGGGTGACGGGAAAGACCACGTCGATGACCCGGCCCAGCACACGGCCCGACTCGTCAAGCGCGGGCATGAAGCCGAACGGAAGATAGCACAGCGTGCCGATAACAATAGCTACCGGCAGGGTCCAATCCTTCAAAAAGCGCATGATAGAGGCTCCAATCTTCATAACCGGATGCAAAGGTAAGAAATAATTGACAATTGGCAATTGATTATTAATAATTATTTCGTACCTTTGCAGCGTTTTTATACATAAATCAATAAACATGACACTAAAAGACTTACTAAACAAGTACGACCGCTTTGCCGCCGTCAACGGCATACAGCTCACGGAGATAAGGGAAGGCTACGCCTGTGCCGAGATGACCGTAGGGAAAGACCACCTGAACGGAGGCAACGTCTGTCAGGGCGGTGCGCTCTTCACTCTGGCCGACCTGGCCTTCGCCGCTGTCACCAACAGCCACGGACAGCTGACCTTCGGCATTCAGAGCAGCATCGTCTTCTCGAAGTCGGCCCTGGAGGGCGACCACCTGCGGGCAGAGGCCACCGAGACCATCAACCACCACAAGCTGCCCTACTGTGAGGTGCAGATACGCAACCAGCGCGACGAGCTCATAGCCGTCTTCACCGGCGTAGCATACAGGAAGCAGGAAACATTAAACATGAAACATTAAATATGACGATATGGAATCAAAACTTGTAATCTACAACACACTGACACGTCAGAAAGAACGTTTCGAACCCCTGCATGCCCCTAACGTGGGCATGTACGTCTGCGGACCTACCGTGTATGGCGACCCCCACCTGGGCCACGCCCGCCCGGCCATCACCTTCGACCTGGTGTTCCGCTACCTGAAGCACTTGGGCTACAAGGTGCGCTACGTCCGCAACATTACCGACGTAGGCCACTTGGAGCACGACGCCGACGAGGGCGACGACAAGATAGAGAAGAAAGCCCGACTGGAACAGCTGGAGCCCATGGAGATAGCCCAGTACTACACCAACCGCTATCACAAGGCCATGGACTTGCTCAACGTGCTCAGGCCCTCTATTGAGCCGCACGCCACAGGCCACATCATCGAGCAGCAGCAGCTGGTCAAGCAAATCATGGACAACGGCTTTGCCTACGAGAGCAACGGCAGCATCTACTTCGACATTGAGGCCTACAACAAGAAGTATAAGTACGGCATTCTGAGCGGACGCTCACTGGAGAACATCAAGGACGAGAGCCGCACACTGGCCGGCGTGGGCGAAAAGCGCCACCAGGCCGACTTCGCCCTGTGGAAGAAGGCACAGCCGGAGCACATCATGCGCTGGCCCTCACCCTGGAGCGACGGCTTCCCGGGCTGGCACTGCGAGTGTACGGCCATGGGGCGCAAGTACTTGGGCGAGCAGTTCGACATTCATGGTGGCGGCATGGACCTGGTGTTCCCCCACCACGAGTGTGAGATAGCCCAAGCCATGGCCTCGATGGGCCACCAGGCCGTGAAGTACTGGATGCACAACAACATGATTACCATCAACGGCCAGAAGATGGGTAAGTCTCTGGGCAACTTCATTACCCTGGAGCAGTTCTTTACGGGTAACCATCCGTCACTGGAGAAGGCCTATTCGCCCATGACCATCCGCTTTTTCATCCTCTCGGCCCACTATCGCGGCACCGTCGATTTCTCCAACGACGCCCTACTTGCTGCCGAGAAAGGTCTGCAGAAGCTGATGCAGGGCATCAGCGACTTAGAGCGCATTCAGGTTTCCCCAGAATGTGACAAGGAAACGGAAGCACTGGTGAAAGGCTTGCGCAACCGCTGCTACGACGCCATGAACGACGACTTTGCCACGCCGCTCGTGCTGAGCTACCTCTTTGAGGCCTGCACCACCATCAACAAGCTCATTGACCACAAGGCCACCATCTGCGCCGACTGTCTGAAGGAGCTCAGCGAGGTGATGCACCTGTTTACGGAAGAGTTGCTCGGTCTGAAAGCCAATAGCCAACAGCTGACAGCCAACGGCCAGAATGACCGCGAAGAGGCTTTCGGCAAGGTGGTTGATATGGTGCTCGAACTCAGGGCGAAAGCCAAAGCCAACAAGGACTGGGCCACAAGCGACAAGATACGCGACGAGCTGGCTGCTGCCGGTTTCGAGGTCAAGGACACCAAGGACGGAGTAACCTGGAGACTGAATAAATAGGAACCTTACTCCCCGCCCTCAAAAGCTTCGCGGGTCATCTCTACTGCCAGCGTTTCCTTTCGGAAGCGCTGGTAGTTCATATAAACGAGGCCATGGTCAGCGTCGTGGTCGCCCCAACTGTTCTTCAGGATAAACCATCGGCCGCCCTCACGGTCGCGGCCAAGCCCCACAATGGCCATGGCGTGGCCTCGGCTTTCCCAACACACGCCATGCTTCCGGCGCACGGCTCGTTCGGTCTTGGCCAAAAGCGTATCCATAGGTACATTCCAGAAGCGATGGTGCGCCCAGTTGTCGGGCATGTCAATGTCTATTTCACGATAGTAAGGTTCGTCACTATTGCTGGTCAGGGCAATGTACTCATCAGGAGCACACACGCTACGCGCAAACTCGTGGGGCGTATAGACAGCCCCTAACATGAACACCTGACGGGGAGGTACGATGGTGCTGTCAAGCCGGCGGTAGGCATCGTAGCCACAAAGGCCATAGCACTGAATCAGGTCGATGCAGTTTGCCCCCATGCCTCGTTCCTGGGTGCCGTGGTTTTCACGGAGGAAATATTCCACGTAGGCGGGTGAGAGATTGACCGAGTCGCCACGGCCTATGTGTTCCGTTTCGATGGCAGCCAGCATGGCATAGATCCAGCAGGTTTGCCGCTGGCCTTGGTCCTTAACGGGCGTCATACTGTTGAGCACCTCCACCTCTACGGGCGGATGTGGCCAGCGGGGTTGCTTGGCACAACTGCCAAGCAGCAGCAATACCGCAGCAGCTGCCAGATGTCTTAGTCTGAATGTCATAACGAGATACAAAGTTAGCACAAACGGCCGGATTATGCAAATAATTCAAAATTTATTTTGCTTTCTTCACTATTTGCCGTACCTTTGTGGCTGAAAGCTATGGCACAATACGATATTCGTCCTCTGCAACTGAGGGTCCTGGAGATACTGCGCGCCGTCGATGCTACCTGTCGGCAGCACGGACTGCACTACTTCATCTGGGCGGGCACCATGATTGGCGCCGTCCGGCACAAAGGCTTCATTCCCTGGGACGACGACCTGGACATTGCCATGCCTCGGCCTGACTACGAGCAGCTCATTGCCCACCAAAAGGAGTGGCTACCGGCACCCTACGAGATGGTATGTGCCGAGAATGACCCACGCTATCCCCTACCCTTTGCAAAGATTCAGGACGGCAGCACTACGCTCATAGAGCGCATGCACCTGAAGTATCTGGGCGGCATCTACCTGGACGTGTTCCCCATTGACGGAACGCCCAAGGGCTGGCTGCACCGGAAGTGCCACTTTGCCCGCTACCAGTACTACAAGCGCGTGCTATACCTGCTGTTCCGCGACCCGTACAAGCACGGCCACGGCCCCAACTCGTGGGTGCCGCTGCTTTCGAGAAGACTCTACTCGTTAGACGAGGTGCAACGGAAGATTCGGCACATTCTGACCAAGTACCGCTACGAAGACTGCGACATGGTGGCCGACTACGACGACGGTTCACGCGGCATCATGGCCAAGAGCGTGTTAGGCACGCCCACGCCCTACCGCTTTGAAGACATGGAAGCCTTGGGCGTGGAACAGTACGACACGTACCTCAGCAACAAGTATGGTGACTACATGACCATACCGGACGGGGCGCACCAGCGCCAGCACAACTTCCACTTGCTGGATTTGGAGCATTCGTATAAAACGTACAAAGACGAGCCGGGCGTATGAAGATTCTCTATTATCTCGTCTTGAGCCTCTGGTACTTGCTGTCACTGCTGCCACTCAGCGTGCTCTACGTGCTGAGCGACGGCCTCTACCTTATCCTGTATCATATTGTAGGTTACAGAAAGAAAGTGGTTCGCCAGAACCTGGCATCGTCGTTTCCGGAAAAGACAGCTACAGAGTTGCGCCAGATAGAGCACGGCTTCTACCACTTCTTCTGCGACTACCTGGTAGAGAGCATCAAGATGAAGACCATGAGCCGTGAGGAGATGAAGCGTCGCATGGTGTTCAAGGGTATGGACATCATACAGCAGAGCGTCAACGAGGGACAGTCGGTAGCCCTCTATCTGGGTCACTACTGCAACTGGGAGTGGGTGGCCTCGCTGCCTATGTGGCTGACGGGCAACGTGAAGTGTGGGCAGATATACCACCCGATAGAGAACAAAGACTTCGACCGCCTGTTTCTCAGTCAGCGCCAGCGTTTTGACGCGCTCTGCATCCCCATGCAGGACACGCTAAGGAAAATCCTGGAGTTCCGCCGTAGCAACCAGCCCATCGTGATAGGCTACATAGCCGACCAGAAACCGCACTGGGTCAACATTCACCACTGGCTGGACTTCCTTAACCACGACACGCCCGTACTGACAGGCACGGAACGCATCGTGAAGAAGGTTAACCACACGATTGTTTATATGGACATGCACCGCGTGCGCCGTGGCTACTACGAGGGCGAGATAAAGCTCATTACGCGCGAGCCGCAGAAGGTGGCCGACTACGGCCTGACGGATGCTTACTACCGCATGCTGGAGGAGAGCATACGCCGTGCTCCGGCCTACTGGCTGTGGAGCCACAAGCGCTGGGCACGCACGCGCCAGGAGTTTAACGAACGCTTTGAGGTCATTGACGGAAAAGTCATTGCCAAGGACCATCCGGCGAACCACTGACTCAATCCTCAACTCTCAATCCTCAATTCTCAATCCATTCCCCTTCATGCGCTCCATGTACTGCTGGATGATGGCCTTCAGCTGCCGTTCCATTTGCTGCTGAAGGGCGACCTTTCCCTTCAGGTTGTTCTTCATGAGACGGTCGTCAAGCCGATAGACGGCCTTTGTCTGCACACCGTCGAACTGCAACACGTAGCCATAACGCACATACTGATAGATGCCGTTCAGGTAGTTCACGGCCCACGTGTCGTCCTTGGGGGTATTCAGCACATCAATGCCAAAGGCAAAGTAAGGTTTCTGATAGCCTAACAGGCCCAGCAGAGTAGGCATGATGTCTATTTGCTGGGCAACCTTGTCCACCATCTGGCCAGTGGGTGCCGAAGGGTCAAAGATGATGATGGGTGAACAGAAGCCGCCCAAGTCGCTTTGGTACTCGGCATGGTTGCTCATGTTCGTATGGTCGCTGGTCAGCACGAAGATGCTATTCTTGAACCACGGCTGCCGACTGGCCGTCTGGAAGAAACGGCCAATGGCCCGGTCGGTATAGCGTATGCACTTATGGATTTCAATACGGTCCGTCGGGTTGTCGGCGGGGAAGCCGTCAGGCACCTTGAAGGGATGATGGCTCGAAGCCGTAAAGACGGCGGTCATAAACGGCTCGTGCATGCGACTCATTTCTTCAGCATAGTACTGCAGGAAGGGCTCGTCCCAGATGGCCCATGTGCCGTCGAAGTCATTGGTGCCGCGTGCTGCCTCGTACTCCGTACGCCCGTAGTAACGCTGGAAACCCGTCTTCTGCGCAAAGGCCTGGAAACCCATGCTTCCATTCTCAGCTCCATGAAAGAATGCCGTCTCGTAGCCCTCCTGTCCCAAGATGCCAGCCAAGCCGGTATAATCGTTCATGGAGGAGGGGGTCAGGATGAACGGCTCTACAAACATGGGGATGCTCGACAGAATGCTGGGCATTCCGTCAATGCTCTTGCGTCCATTACAGAAGCTGTAGCGGAAGGTGGTGCTCTTGGCAATGAGCGAATCGACGCAGGGCGTGTAGCCCTTGTAGGTGCCACCCTCTAAGTCCTTGTTCAGCGCGCCGATGTACTCACGGCCGAAGCTTTCGACAATAAGTATGATGATGTTTTTGGGTGTTGGGTGTTGGGTGTTGGGTGATGGGGGTTGGGTGATGGGTGATGGGCGATGAATAGGAGTATAGACTGCTTCAAGCTCGGCCTTCGTACCGAAGTAGCGGGGCACGGTAAAGACATCCTTACCGATGGTACGAATGAGCGCAAACGGGGTGTTCAGCACCAGGGCAGCGTCAGTAGGACGCTCTACATACTGGTTGGCATTCGAAATGGTGATAGGACGCACAGCCGTAGTAAAGCCACCACGCATGCCAGCCACACACAGGGGCACGGCCAAAAGCAGCGACACTGCGCAAGAGACATAGTAAGCAATGGTCTTTCCCCGGAAGCGCGGCACCGCATACAGGCGCCAAAGAACGAACACGAACACGACAAACAGCAACACCAGATACCAATGGCGAAAAACCTCGGTCAAGAAGATTCCCCCAAGATTGCCTTCGTTCTGGAACTCTCCAAACACGGTGGTCGTCGTGCGGCGCATGGTATATTTGAAATAGACGGCATCCATGAGGTTGACCACCACGGACAAACCATTCACTACGAGGAAGAGCCACTTACAGAAACGATGATAGCGAGCGTTCTCCTTCCAGTGCAGGGGCAGCAGCTGCAGCACGATGTAGAGCGCATTGGTATAGAGAATGGCTGACGTATCGAAGAGCAGACCGCCACGGAACACGTCTGCCGTATAGTGAAGATAGTCGGCATTCTCTGCGAAATACACCAAACGGCACCCCTGATAGAGCAGCCAGACCAGCAGCAGGTTCCACAAGAGGGCCAGCGTGGGAGCATAGGGTTTGTTGAGTAGTTGTTTCATGGGCTTATCGTTTGTTCAAGTCGTCAGATGCGGCCTGCAGAATGGCTTTGGCACGCTCAATGAGCAGAGCGGTATTGGGGCCTTCGGCTTTGATGACTTTGTTGCTAATAAAGTCATAGTTCACGAACGACGTGCTGTCATACATGGAGAACCCATCGTCGAAGGTGTTGATGGCGAATGGCTGCGTGTAGGTCTTGCTCAGCACGTCGCGGCTGAAGGTATAGTCGCGGTGGCTCAGTCCTAACTGTCCTAACAGCGTGGCGGGCAAGTCTGTCTGGTTGCACACCTGTTCTATGCGTCGTGGTTGCTTGACGGCTCCACCAACCCAAATCATGGGGATATGGTTCTTCAGCCGATGAGTCTCGTCAATGGTCTTATAAGTGATGCCATGGTCAGGCAACAACACCACGAGGGTGTTCTGCCACAACGGGCTCTGCTTCAGCTTGCCTATAAACGAGCCTAAGCACTGGTCCAGATAGTAGAAGGCATTAAGCACTTCGTCATCAAACTGCTGGATAGGCACATCCCAGGGCTGATGGCTCGACAGTGTGGAGTAACCTATCAGGAAAGGCTGCTGTGCAGTTGCTGCCATCTCATAAAGAGAGCCAAAGGTGATGTCGTCGCGCACGCCCCACTTAGCCGAGGCCTGCTCTTCGGCCGCATAGTCTTTCATCCACTTCAGTGTTTCGAACCCGCCTCCTACCAAGTACGAGCGCATGTTCGTAAAGTTGATGTCGCCACCATAGAGGTAATACGTGCTGTAGCCCCGCTGCTGCTGAAGCGTGCGGGCCAGGCAGGGCAACGTGTGAGACTTTGCCGGCATCTTCATGACCGACATGGTGGGAAACGACGGGTAGCCGCTCCACGTACAGACGGTCCCTCGGTCGGTACGCCAGGTGTTACCATAGCAGTTGGTGAAATAGATACCCTCCCGAGCCAGGCGGTTCAGGTTGGGCGTCACGTCACTGCGCCCGCCTATCTCCGTGAAGGTACCGCCACAGCTCTCCAACAAGATAACGATGATGTTTGGCCGCTGGGTAGTGAGCAACGTGTCGGCCCCGACGGACTCTGTATGATAAAGCTCGCCTATCATCCGACGGCACTGCGCATCGTCCATAAAGTGATAGCTGACATTATTGGAGGCCGTCTTCTCGAAAGAAGCAACAAACGAGAAGACAGGATTGACGGCCGAATGGTTCAGAAACTGGTTTGAGGAGAAATACACCTGCCCGATGTTGGTGGTCGATTCGCCCAACCCGCCGCGTATGCCGATAACGATGAGGGGGATAACGAGCACGTTGCCCAGGGTCTCTATCACCCTATATCTCATAGATGGCATAGAAGCCCCAGTAGGCATAGCAGCCCCAGTAGGCATAGAAGCCCCATACCCCCAAAACACCACTGCCGCCACCAGCAGAAAGAGCAGCACCCTTAGCACGACGTAGCCCGTGTTGACACTGGCCATGGCCTCCGTGGGAGTTTCCAAATACTGCAGGCACGAGGCGTCGAGCTTAAAGCCCCAAAAAGGGTAGAGACTGCTGTCAGCCACAAAGGCCAGGCTCAGGGCCACGGCTATGATGGCAAAATAGACGCGCAGAATGAGGTTCAGCACACGCGCCTGCTGCCACCAGATGCTGACCATCATCAGCAGGAAAGGCAGGCTGACGATATAGAGTGAAGTAGAGAGGTCGAGCGACAACCCATGGGTCAAGACGCTGCAGACGTCGCCAAGGGCGAAGTCATGACCCTCGCGGCAGGCGAGCATAAACGCCACCTTGGCCGCCATGAACACGAATAGCGTCCAGAGGTAAGTACGCAGTAGGAAAACGATTCTCTCTTTCAACTTTCAACCTTCCTTAGACCTTCTGCATGTCGTTCAGTCGCTTGTAGTAGCCGTCAATGGCCAGCAGCTCCTCGTGGGTGCCGCGCTCCACAATCTGTCCGTCGTGCAAGACACAGATTTCGTCGGCATTCTTAATCGTCGAGAGGCGGTGGGCAATGGCCACGGTGGTGCGCGTCTTCATTAGCCGCTCCAACGCGTCTTGCACCAGGCGCTCACTCTCGGTGTCAAGGGCAGAAGTAGCCTCATCGAGTATCAAGATGGGGGGGTTCTTCAGAATAGCACGGGCTATGCTGACGCGCTGGCGCTGACCGCCGGAGAGTCGTCCGCCACGGTCACCGATGTTCGTCTCAAACTGGTGCTCGCTCTGCATGATGAAGTCGTAAGCATTAGCCGTGCGGGCGGCCTGCTCGACGTCAGCTTGCGTGGCATTATCAACCCCGAACGAGATGTTGTTGGTAAACGTGTCGTTAAACAGAATGGCCTCCTGGTTGACGTTGCCTATGAGCTGTCGCAGGTCGTGAACGCCTAAGTCCTTGACATTGATGCCGTCAATGAGCACCTCGCCCTCCTGCACGTCGTAGTAGCGGGGAATGAGGTCAACAAGTGTCGATTTTCCGCTGCCGCTCTGTCCCACAATGGCGATGGTCTTTCCCTTGGGAATGGTGAGATTAATACCCCGCAATACCCACTGCTCACCATAGCGGAAGGAGACGTTGCGGAACTCTATCTGGTGTTCGAACGAGCTGATGTGCTTCGGCTCAGCCGGTTCCTTAATGGTATTCTCGGCCAGGAGGATTTTGTCGATGCGCTCCATCGAAGCCAGGCCCTTCGGAATGTTATAGCCCACCTTCGAGACTTCCTTCAGAGGATTGATGATAGAGTAGAGTATCACCATATAATAGATAAAGGTAGGCCCGGAGAGCGACTCGTTGTTCAGCACCAGAACACCACCAAACCACAAGACGATGACAATCATGCACGTGCCCAGAAACTCACTGAGCGGATGACCCAGGTTCTGGCGGATGTTGACCCACATAATGTCGTGACGGTAGGTGGAGTTTATCTTGTTGAACTTCTCGCGCATTTTGCCTTCAGCACAGAAGGCCTTAATGATACGCAGTCCGCCAAGCGTCTCATCGACCACGCTCATGGTGTCGCTCCACAAGGCCTGCGCCTTGATGCTCTGCGCCTTCAGCTTACGGCCTATCCAACCCATGAACCAACCGATAAGGGGAATGATGACGACGGAGAAGAGCGTCAGCTCCCACGAGATAATGACCAGCGTGGTGAAGTAAGAAATGATGAGGATGGGATTCTTGAACATGAGGTCGAGGCTCGACATGATGCTGGTCTCCACCTCCTGCACGTCGCCCGTCATGCGGGCAATGATGTCACCCTTGCGCTCCTCGGTAAAGAAGCCTAAGGGCAGTTGCACTATTTTGTTATACAGCTGGTTGCGCATGTCGCGCACCACGCCCGTACGAATGGGCACCACCGAGGCCGACGACAGGAAGTAGGCCACCGTCTTCAGGAGCGTGGCCACGATGAGAAACAGTCCGATGAAGAGGAGCGTCGTCGTAGAGCCGGCATCGGCTATCATCTGGTTGATGTGGTAGTACGTATTGTTCACCAGCACGTCCTTCATGCTGCCCTCGCTCCACTCCATGAGCCGCGTTACCTCGACGGCGTCGCCCGTCTTAAAGAGAATCTGCAGAATGGGGATGATGGCGGCAAAGGAAAAGATGTTGAGCAAGGCCGACAGCACGTTGAACACGATGGACAGCACCACGTATTTCTTGTAAGGCAGCACGAAGCGCCTCAGTACTTGCATAAACTCTTTCATAAGGCCTCTCCGAATAAGGTTGCACTCGTGCTGCCCGTTACGCGGACGCGCACCGTCTGGCCAATGTGGTACTGGCCTTTGTCAAACACCACCATCTTGTTCTGCTCCGTACGGCCGCACAGCTGTTCGCGGCTACGCTTCGAGAACCCTTCCACGAGGACGTCAAACTCCTTGCCCTCGTCTTTCTTGTTCTGCTGGGCGGAGATGTCGGTCTGCAACTGTATCAGCTCGTTCAGCCGGCGAATCTTCTCTTCCTCGGGCACGTCGTCGGGCAAGTGTTTCGAGGCGTAGGTGCCGGGGCGCTCGGAGTACTTGAACATGAAGGCCGAGTCGTAGCCCACCTCGCGCATCAGGCTCAGGCTGAGCTGGTGGTCTTCCTCTGTCTCCGAGTGGTAGCCCACGAAGATGTCGGTAGAGAGTCCGCAGTCAGGCACGATACGCCTGATGGCAGCCACGCGGTCCATATACCACTCGCGGGTATATTTGCGGTTCATCAGCTTCAGTATCCTGTCGCTGCCGCTCTGCACGGGCAGGTGAATGTGCTTGCAGACATTGGGCATTTCGGCAATGACGTGCAGCGTCTCGTCGCTCATGTCCTTCGGGTGGCTCGTGGTGAAGCGAATGCGCATCTGGGGGGCTTCCTCTGCCACGGCTCTCAGCAGTTGGGGGAACTTCAGCTCCTCCGACCCCTGTAGAGGGCCTGGGGTAAGGCTACAGTACGAATTGACGTTCTGCCCCAGGAGCGTCACCTCCTTGAAGCCACGGTCACGCAGGTCACGCACCTCGCGCAGAATGCTCTCCACGTCGCGGCTGCGCTCACGGCCCCGGGTGTAGGGCACGATGCAGTAGTGGCAGAAGTTGTTGCAGCCGCGCATGATGCTGACGTAGCCGCCTATCTTGTGACCCAGACCTATGCGCTGAGGCACCACGTCGCGGTAGGTCTCAGTGGTTGACAGCTCGATGTCCATGGCCTTATGGCCCATCTCGGCCTGGGCTATCAGGTCGGGCAGACTCAGGTAGGCGTCGGGGCCTGCCACGAGGTCACAGCCGTGCTGCTGCAGCAGCTCCTCCTTGACGCGCTCGGCCATGCAGCCAAGTACGCCGATGACAAGGGGACTGGGTGAGGGGTGATGGGTGGTGGCAGCGGCTCGCTGACGGCGCAGCGCGTTGAGCACCTCGAGGCGCCGGTAAATCTTCTGCTCGGCATTGTCGCGTACCGAACAAGTATTCAGAAAGACGGCATCTGCCTGGTCAAGCGACTCTGTCGTCTCGTAGCCTGCCATCTGCATGATGCTGGCTACGACCTCCGAGTCGGCTACGTTCATCTGGCAGCCGTATGTCTCAATATATAGTTTCTTCATTGTCACATTGGAAGCAATATTACTCCTGTCGCTGCACCTGCGACATGACACGGAGGAAATTGCCACCCCAGATTTTCTGGATGTCACTCTCGGTGTAATGACGAAGCAGGAGCTGACGGGTAAAGTTGATGAATTCGGAAGAGCTGGCCAAGCCACGCACGCCGCCGTCGCCATCGAAGTCGGTACCTATGCCTACATGGTCAATGCCCATAACCTTGATGGCATGGTCCAGATGGGCCAAGACGTCGAGCACGGTAGCTTCGGCGTCGCTGCGCAGGAAGCCATGATAGAGCGTCACCTGCATGACGCCGCCGGCGGCTGCGAGGGCTCGCATCTGCTCGTCGGTCAGGTTACGCGGGTGGTCACAAAGCGCACGGCAACAGCTGTGCGTACAGACGATGGGGTGGCGGCTGATGAGCAGGGCATCGAAGAAACTCTTCTCGCTGGCATGGCTCAGATCGACCATGATGCCCAGACGGTTCATTTCGCGTATGACCTGTTCACCGAAGAGCGACACGCCGTTGTGGGTTGTGCAGCCACGGGCCGAGTCGCAGATGTCGTTATCGCCGTTGTGGCAGAGCGTCATATAGACAATGCCTCGCTGCGAGAAGTGTCGCAGCGTCTGCAGGTTGCCGTTGAGGGCCAGTCCGTTCTCAATGGCCAGCATGACTGACTTGCGTCCGTGGCGCTTGTCGCCGTAGAGGTCGCTGGGCGTACGGGCTATGCTGAGGTAGTCCTTATGGCGGGAGACGATGTCTTCTATCTTGTCAAAGATAAGGTCGGCATACTCCGTAGGGCTGCTCACCTCGGTGGCTACCCTTGAGGAGAAGGTCTCGCCTATCTTGGGTTGTGGCAGGTAGGCGGCCATGATGACTGCATCCTGACGGCCTTCCGACATTTTGTGCAAATCGACGAGCAGGCGCTCGTCGCGGCTGCCGAAGTTGATGTTCTGCGGAAAGAACATGGGGGTGTCGCAGTGCGTGTCGAGCGTCAGCACGCGGCGGTGCAGGTCGGCCGCAGCACGATACTGGGTCGCCTGGCGTACGAGCCACTGGAAGAGGGGCTGTCCGTCGGCCAGACACTCGGGGTGCCACTGTACGCCCATGATGCTTTTGAACTCGCAGCTCTCCATGGCCTCGATGGTGCCGTCGGCTGCACGCGCCGTAACGCGGAAGCGCTGGCCCGTCTGGTCAACGGCCTGGTGGTGGAAGGAGTTGACGAAAAGTCGCTCCTCCTTATTATATATATGGTAGAGGGTGGAGTCAGGTTCGATGTTGATGCTGTGGGTAGGCTCCTGGCGACGTGCATCCTGCGCGTGCTTGACGCTGCTTGCGCCGATGTCCTGCGCTACATGTCCGCCGAGGGCCATGGCTAAGGTCTGAATGCCCCGGCAAATGCCGAGCATGGGAATCTGGCGGTTGTAGGCCAGTTGGGTGATGAGCAGTTCCGGCAGGTCGCGCTCGCTGTTGATGCCTCCTAAGCGCGGCACGGGCTCCTCGCCACAGTAGAGCGGATTATAGTCGGCACCGCCGCTGAGCAGCAGTCCGTCTATGTGGTCGAGCGTATTAATCATGGCATCGGTGTCGGTGAGTGGCGGAATGATGACAGGCACGCCACCAGCCTTCACTACCTGCTTGTAGTAGCCCTCGCCGAGTTTACAGTCCGGCTCGGCGTAGTTGCCCGTAATGCCGATGATGGGTTTACGCTGTGCCTCGGGGTAGGCGGCATAAACGCTTTCGAGGCTTTTCTGCCATTGGAATCTGTCCATAGTTTTAGGGTTTATTCGTCAACGCTGACGGGTATTTCACGCTTGATGCTTTGCTCAAGCGAGATGAGTGTCTCGGTGGCCACCACGCCGGGAATGTCCTGCAGCTGTCCGTTGAGCAGCTCCATGAGCTGTTCGTTGTCGCGTGCATAGAGTTTGACGAGCATGGTGTAGGGGCCTGTCGTAAAGTGGCACTCTACTACTTCGGGAATGTGTTGTAGGCGTTCTACTACGTTGCGGTACATGCTACCCCTTTCGAGGGTGATGCCAACATAGGTGCATGTGGAGTAGCCTAAGCTCTTCGGGTTCACGTCGAACCCGCTGCCCATGATGACATCACCCTCAATGAGGTGTTGTACGCGCTGGTGGATGGCTGCACGCGAGACGTTGCACTCGGCAGCAACATCCTTAAAGGGGATACGGGCATTCTTAGAGAGAATGCTCAGTATCTTCTTGTCAAGGTTGTCAATAATCATTTACTTACGCTTCTTTTTCTTGGCGGTTGCGGGTTTCTTCGTCGTCGCGGGAGCGGGGGTGGCCTCCGGCGTAGTAGCCGGCGTGTGGCCCTCTATCTCTACCAGCTCGACGTCGAAGACGAGTGCCGAGAAGGGCTTAATCTGTCCCTGCTCGCGCTCGGCGTAAGCCAACTCCTGCGGAATCCAGATAGTCCACTTGCTGCCCACGGGCATCATGGTCAGGGCTTCGGTCCAACCCTTGATGACCTGGTTGGCGCGGAACGACACGGGCTTGTCGCCGTGGCGTGCGGAGGAGTCGAAGACGGTGCCGTCGATGAGCCGGCCCTCGTACTTCACCTTCACGGTCTCGGTGGCCTTGGGAATGTCGCCCGTTCCTGCGGTCAGAATCTTATACTGCAAGCCGCTGGGCATGACGTGTACGGTGGTGTCCTTGGCGTTCTCGGCCAGGTAGGCAATGCCTGCCTCGCGGTTCGGCCCGTAGAGCTTCTCGTTCTTCAGCTCAATGTCCTCTGCCAGCGTAGCCTGGAAGAAAGCACCTGCGCCGTCGATGGTCTTGAAGACGGTGGTGTCGTTATGCAGCGCGTCGATGAAGCCACGGAAGAACATGTCGTGATCAATGACGTCCTGCGTGTCCTTGAAGCGGTTCTCCACGTCGGGCAGCATGCGGTTGCTGACCTGCGAGGCAATGTCCAGTCCGGCGGCGTAAGCCTTATAGGTGGGGTCGCCGGCGTGCTTCAAGTACTCCTGGAAGCCACGGATGAAGTCGCCCATCTGCGTAGAATCGACCCCGGCCTGGCGCTGCAGGTAGGGCATGAGTCCGATGGTGTAGTTCATGCCGGCAGCATAGCTCACGGAGTCGCTGCGCGTCACGACGGGTTTCAGGGGCTGCTCGGCAGCCACCTCTACGTCTTCCTTCTTCTGCTTCTTTTTCTTCTGCGCGTTGGCAGGATTAAAAGAGGCACCCATCACGAGAATGAGTGCCATGATATAAAGAGCCTGTTTCATTACTTCTTAATTTCGAGCAGTTGAATCTTGAAGATCAGCGTAGAGAAAGGCTTTATCTGGCCAGCCTCGCGCTCGCCATAAGCCAGCTGCTGGGGAATGTAAACCTCCCACTCAGAACCTACAGGCATGTGGGTCAGAGCCTCGGTGAAGCCCTTGATGACGCGGTTGGCGTACATCTCGGCGGGTTCGCCACGCTTCAGAGAGCTGTCGAAGACCGTACCGTCAATGAGGCGGCCCTCGTAGTGAATCTTAACGAGTGAAGAGTCGGTAGGCATGGCACCGGTACCCTCCTTGATGACCTTATACTGCAGACCGCTGGGCAGTACCTTCACGCCGTCTTTCTTGGCGTTGGCTGCCAGGAAGTCCTCGCCGGCCTTCTTGTTGGGGCCGTACTCCTTCTCCATGGCCTTTGCCTTGATTTCCGACATCTTGGTGTTGGCGGTCTCCTGAGCCTGCTCCATGGTCATGAGGCCTTCACCGTTGGTGGTGGCGGTAACGAAACCGGCCATGAAGTTCTTCAGCGAGATGGTCTGTGTAGAGTCGTTGCCAAAGAGCTGACGGTTGATGGCCTTCACCATCTGGTTGCTAATCTGCTGGCCTATCTGAATACCGGCGTAGTAAGCCACCTTCTTCTTGTCCTCGCCAGCGTTGGCGCCTTCGTTCATACCCTTGATAAACTCGTCGATGTAAGCAGTATCCACACCCAGAGAACCTACGAGGTACTCCTTCAGTCCCTGCGTCTGGGCCATACCCAGAGCGTAGCTCACGGTGTCAATGTCGTTCTTCAAGTCTGCTTTCGGCGTTCCGTTGCCGCACGATGTGAATGCCATTGCGGCGATAGCCATAGAGGCTACAAATGTTAACTTTTTCATCTTAACTTTTAAATGTTTAATATATAGTCTTTCATTTTTAATCTTACATCACCTGTAAGAGCTCCACGTCGAAGACGAGCGCTGCAAACGGCGGAATGCTGGCACCGGCACCTCCCTCGCCGTAAGCCAGACGGTAGGGAATGAAGAAGCGGTACTTCGCACCCTCCTGCATGAGCTGCAGGCCTTCGGTCCAGCCGGCAATGACCTGCTGCAGGCCGAACACGGCGGGCTCGCCGCGCTGAACGCTGGAGTCGAACACCGTACCGTCGATGAGGAATCCCTCGTAGTGGCACTTTACTGAGTCGTGTGCACTGGGGCGCTTGCCGTTGCCTTCGCGCAGCACCTGATACTGCAGACCGCTGGGCAGCGTCACTACGCCGTCTTTCTTCTGGTTCTCGGCCAGGTACTTCTCGCCGGCCTCCTTGTGCTGCTTGCCCTGAGCGGCACGCTCAGCGTTCAGCTTTTCTTCCTTCTTGGCAAAATACTCCTGCACAATCTGCTGTGCCTCGCGGTTGCTGACCTTCAGCTCCTTACCCTGAAGCACGTCCTTAATGGCAGCTGCAAAGTCGTCGATGTTCAGGTCATCGGCACCCATCTGCAGCAACTGGTGGCCTATACCAAGCCCCAGCCCATAGCTTACCTTATCCATGATTTTCTTTCTCTAACTGTATTAATGTTTTATAAAACGCCGGCAAAGGTAGTATAAATCCAAGACACTACAAAAAAAATTTGCATTTATTTATTTTATTAGTAACTATTCAGTACCCCCGCACTGTTGTTTAGGAGGGTACACAAAAGGAACTCTCCTAAACACAACTTTTTTCGTAGTCGCCGCAAAGATAAGAAAAGTATTTGATCTACTTTTTTCTTTTCCAGGTCTGCGTCTCATACAGGAAACCAATGTAGCCACGCACCTTCAGCAGGTCGCCTTCCAGCCAGATAGCACACTTGTAGTCCTTGCCGTTCTTGGGGTTGTAGATGCGGCCACCCTCCCATTTCTCCTTCTTCTTGGTCAGCCCCGACAGGATGTTCACGCCCATCAGCTTCCGCGAGCGCAGCTTCTCGTCCTTGTTGTGCACATCCTTGGTGTCGGGACCCTTTTGTAGCCAGACAATCTTGCCGTTCAACTTGCCGCTCTGCTCATAGATTTCCACTTGTGCGTCACCAGCCTCGGTGAGCCACTTTCCTTTGACGTCCTGTGCATAGCTAAATGATGCTATCATGGCCATGGCGAGACATAAAAAAAATTGTTTCATCATGTTTTCTTCTATTATATAAATATCATTGTTGTTCTGATTCCAATGCTTGGCTCGTGGTGCAAAGACAGTAAGAAGTTTAGTCCTTTTGGAGAATCTGCAGGGCGTGCTCCTTGGTCTTGATTTGCTTGCCGCTGAGTATCTTTTCTATGACACCCTCCTCGTTAATGATAAAGGTAGTGCGTATGGTGCCCATCACCTTTTTGCCGTACATCGACTTCATGCCCCAGGCACCCATGGCCTCCAGCAGCGTGTGGTCCACGTCGGCTATCAGCGGGAAGGGCAGCTGGTGCTTCTCCTTGAACTTCTGGTGCGAGGCGGCCGAGTCCTTGCTCACGCCCACCACTGCGTAGCCTGCGCCTTGCAGCTGTTCGTAGTAGTCGCGCAGAGAGCAAGCCTCGCTGGTGCATCCGCTGGTGTTGTCCTTCGGATAGAAGTAAAGCACCAGTTTGCGGCCCTTATAGTCACTCAGAAGAATGTCGCGTCCCTGTTCGTCTTTACCCAGAATTTCGGGTGCTTTGTCTCCAATGTTCATCATGTGCTTACGTTTTTATTTTGATGTCTTGCCTGCAAAAGTACTATTTTTTCCTGACTTTTCCTATTATTTCAGGATTTTTTTTGCACGTCCAAAGCGTTCAGCATGTTGTACTGTTGGAACAGCCAGCGTTGCAACTCCTCGGAGGTCTGCCTTCGGTGTTCCTTCAGGTCAATGGCCAGTCGGCTGTCGGAATCGAGCGTTTCGAGCACCGTGTTCATGGCGGTCAGCTGCCGTTCGGTCTGTTTGAAGTGTCCGTCAGGCTGCTGCGCGTCGAACACGGGCGGCACAAACCACGACCAGTCGTTCCTGCCAGCCAGCAAACCCGAATAGGCAGCAAGGAAGAAGAGTTCCTGACTGTCGGCACTGGTCACCACAAGGACACCAAACATCTTTCCGTTTTGTGCATCGCTGAATAACTCGTTATGTGACATGACATAACGGCGTACTTTCTTGGATGCCTCAACACACAGAGGGTGAGGCTCATAGCAGAACGGGTAAGTGAATAACGAAGGGCGTTCTGCCTCACTTTTAAGTGAATGTAGTGTTTTCATTTCTTTAAGTTAGTAACCGTTTGGTTGCACAAAATTACGGATTATTTAGGAAAACACCAAAATTTATTTGGCTTTTAATACTTTTTTTGTATCTTTGCAAACAGTTTATTATAAAAGATGATGACGAAACGACTGAACATCCTGCTGTGCCTGCTGGTCGTGGCTTGTGGCGGGGCTCTGGCCCAGGGTACTTTCTGGCTTGGAGCCGACATCAGCGGAACGACGGCATTAGAGGCACACGGAGGGCAACTCTACAACAGCAGTGGAGAACCGCGCGAAAACACGCAGCTCATGAAGGAGCTGGGACTCAATGCCGTCAGGCTGCGCGCGTGGGTGAACCCTAAGGACGGATTCTGCCGCCCTGACGACGTGCTGCTCATGGCCAGCCGCGCCAAGGCGCTGGGTATGGAGGTGATGATTGACTTCCACTACAGCGACTGGTGGGCTGACCCCGGCCAGCAGAACATTCCCGCCGCATGGAAAGAATTGAGCTACGACGAGATGCGACAGGCGCTGGCTGAGCACACCCGTTCCACGCTGCTGCTGCTGAAGACCAACGGCATCAACGTGCGATGGGTGCAGGTGGGCAACGAGACCACCAACGGGTTCCTCTGGCCCATGGGACGGGCACAAGAGAACATGGCGCAATATGCCGGACTGACACAGGCTGGCTATGAGGCCGTGAAACAGGTCTTTCCTGAGGCACAGGTCATCATACACCTGGACCAGGCTCGCGACGCGAAGCGCTACGACTTCATCTTCGACGGGCTGAAGGCCAATGGGGCCAAGTGGGACATCATCGGCATGAGCGTATATCCCTACTGGGACCAGCGCGAGAAGGCAGAGAAGAATGATGCCGGCACGCTGAAGCACGCGCTGAAGAACATGAAACGACTGGTGAAGAAGTTCGGCACGCCCGTCATGGTGGTGGAAACGGGTTACGAGGCGGCCCGTCCTGAAGAGGGCAGACGGTTCATGGAAAAGCTGATAAGTGCGTGCCAGGAGATGGACGGCCGCTGCCTGGGCGTGTTCTACTGGGCTCCCGAGCTGGAGCACCACTACCCGTTAGGGGCTTTCAAGGACGGACGCCCCACGGCCATCATGGAGGCTTTCCGGCATCGTTGAACGACGTATAACTGACAATTGGCAATAGATAATTGATTATGTTACGGAAAATAAGAATCATCTTGGCGGCCCTGATGTTGATTGGCATCACGTGGCTGTTTCTCGACTTTACGGGCACGGCTCACCACTGGGTAAGCTGGATGCCGAAGCTGCAGTTCTTAGAGGCGGTACTGGCATTGAACCTGGTGGTCGTTATCCTGTTGGTGGTGCTCACGCTGGTCTTCGGCCGCATGTACTGCTCGGTGGTTTGTCCGCTTGGCATTCTGCAGGACATCATCGGGTGGGTAGGCAAACGGCAGAAGAAGAACCGCTACACCTATTCGAAGGCGCTCACATGGCTGCGCTACACCATGCTGGCTGTGTTCGGGGCAGGGCTGTGTCTTTCGCTGCTGGCAGGCATTGGCATCGTAGTACAGCTGCTGGCTCCTTACTCCGCCTTCGGGCGCATAGCCACTAACCTGTTGCAACCCATCTACATAGCCTGTAACAACCTGCTGGCTGGCATTGCCGAAAGTAACGACAGCTACTTGTTCTATCATCAAGACCTGTGGCTGCGCTCACTACCGTCGCTCATCATAGCGGTTGTAACGTTGGGCATTCTCTTGGTGTTGGCATGGCGCAACGGTCGTACGTGGTGTAACACCATCTGCCCCGTGGGAACTGTGCTGAGTTTCTTTTCCCGCTTCTCGTGGATGAAGGTCCGCTTCGATGCCGACAAGTGCCGCAACTGCTCGCTCTGCTCCAAGAACTGCAAGGCTGCCTGCATTGACTACAAGAACCATACGGTGGATTACAGCCGATGCGTCGTTTGTGGCGACTGTCTGGAGAGTTGTAAGTTTGGGGCTTTGTCCTATAAGCCCTATAAGGCCGATAAGCCCAATGAGCCCTATAAGCCTGACTCGGGGCGCCGCTCTTTCCTGATTGGTGCGGCCCTGGTTTCAACAGCCGCTCTGGCTCAGCAGAAGAAGAAGGTAGATGGCGGCTTGGCAGCCATAGCCGAACGTGTCATACCTGAGCGTCAGACACCGCTGACACCACCGGGGTCCCTCTCGGCACAGAACATGGCTTCACATTGTACGGGCTGCCAGCTCTGCATTTCGGAGTGTCCTAATGACGTGCTTCGCCCCTCAACCAGTCTGCTGACGATGATGCAGCCCACCATGTCGTACGAGCGTGGCTACTGCCGTCCAGAGTGTACCCGCTGCTCTGAGGTGTGCCCTGCCGGAGCCATCCGTCCCGTCACGCCCATCGAGAAGAGCAGCATTCAAATTGGCCATGCCGTGTGGATCAAGCAGAACTGCGTAGCTGTCAACGACGGCGTGATGTGTGGCAACTGTGCCCGCCACTGCCCCACAGGTGCTATCGAAATGGTGCCCTTAGACCCTGATGATGGCGACTCGCCCCTGGTGCCTGCCGTCAATGAGAATGTCTGCATAGGTTGTGGTGCCTGCGAACACCTCTGTCCGGGCAAGGATGGCCAGACAGCCATCATGGTGGAAGGACACGATGTACACAGGAATATCTGACAAAGGTCGAAGGGCTAAGGTCAAAGGTCTAAGGTCAAAGGTCAAATCTTTAAATCTCAATTCTCAAATCTCAAATCTCAAATCAAGATGAGTAAATCGAAAATAATAAGTCGTCGCACCTTCCTGAAACTCTTCGGAGCTGGAAGTGCCGTTACGGCCCTGACAGTGGCTGGCTGTAAGAACAAGCAGGCCGAAGAAGCCGTCGAGGAGTATCGGCAGCAGGTGGAGCCACCCGTGGGCAAGATGACTTACCGCACCAACCCCATCACCAAGGACAAGGTGTCACTCTTAGGCTACGGCATGATGCGCTTGCCCAGCAAGACTGACAACCCTGACGAATATGACCAGGACATGATCAACAAGGAGGTGGATTACGCCATAGAGCATGGACTCAACTACTTTGACACCAGCCCTGCCTACTGCAAGGGACTCTCAGAGCGCCACACGGGCATCGCCCTGCATCGCCATAAGCGCAGCGAGTACTTCGTAGCCACCAAACTGTCGAACTTCAGCCCCGAGTCACAGTCACATGAAGCCAGTCTGGCCATGTACAAGAACTCCATGAAGGAGCTGCAGGTTGACTACATTGACTACTACCTGCTCCACGCCATTGGCGGCAGCATGGAGGAATTCAATAAGCGCTACGTCGATAACGGCATGATGGACTTCCTGCTGAAGGAGCGCGAGGCCGGACGCATACGTAACCTCGGATTCTCGTTTCACGGCAGGAAGGATGTGTTCGACAAGGTGCTGGCCATGAACGACCAATACCACTGGGACTTCGTACAGATAGAGTTGAACTACCTGGACTGGGACTTTGCCGCCGAAATTAGCGACCGTAACGTGGACGCCAGCTACCTGTATGCTGAATTGCAGAAACTGGGCATACCAGCCGTCGTCATGGAACCGCTACTGGGTGGCCGACTGGCCAATCTGCCACAGTATCTGGTCAAGGAGCTGAAACAGCGCGACCCAGAGCGCAGCGTGGCCTCGTGGGCTTTCCGTTATGCCGGAACACCCGAGGGCGTGCTCACCGTACTGAGCGGCATGACCTACATGGAGCACCTGAAGGACAACCTGCTCTCTTACAGTCCGCTAAAGCCTCTCACGGATGAAGAGCAGAAATACCTGGACGACGAAATAGCACGTAAGATCTTTGGACTGGAGAATATTCCCTGCAACGATTGTAAGTACTGCATGCCCTGCCCCTACGGCATCGACATTCCCAACATCTTCATACATTATAATAAATGTAAGAACGAAGGCACGCTGCCCACCGACTCCGGCGACCCCGCCTACCGTAGGCTGCGTCGCCAGTACCTCATTGGACTCGACCGGGCCGTGTCACCCATGCGGCAGGCCAGCCATTGCATACAATGTGGCCAATGTGAGCCCCACTGTCCGCAGAGCATCCGCATTCCGCGTGAACTGAAAAGGATTGACGAGTTTGTTGAACGGCTGAAGCAGGGTGAAGACCTGCAACAGGCCTTGAAAGAAAAAAGGAATAAGGAGTAAAGAGTGAATATGGAATTAGATTTTATCATACGCATTTTCGTTGCGTCGCTGCTTGGCGGCGCCATCGGCCTGGAACGTGAGTACCGCGATAAGGCAGCCGGATTCCGAACCCACTTCCTCGTGGCTTTGGGCTCCGCTTTGTTTATGATTATCTCTGCCTACGGCTTCGAAGGAGTCCTCGTTGGCGACTTCAATGCTCCCGTACGATTAGACGTGTCGCGTATTGCCGCCCAAGTGGTAACAGGCATCGGATTCATAGGTGCCGGTACTATTATCTTCCAGAAGAATGCTGTTCGCGGCCTGACCACAGCCGCCGGTGTGTGGGTTACAGCTGCCATCGGCATGGCCTGCGGTGGCGGCATGTACATTCTGGCCATCGTCTCTACGGCCCTGGTTCTCATCGGTCTGGAAGCCTTCAACTATTTCTTGCATCGCTTTGACAGCCTTCACAACAGGAACGTTAACGCTAACCCTAACATTAACCCTAACGAAACCACAACAAACAAATACAATAACAATGAAAAAGATTAAAATTGGCAAGACACTATTGCTTACTTGTATCGTAGCAATGGGGATTTATGTAACGTCGTGCAGCAACGACGACGACAACGTCAACGATAACGATAACGTTAACCCTAACCCGAGCGTTAACTGGACGGAGCCTACTACCGACCAGATGAGCATCCGCGTGACTGCCGACCTGCAGGCAGCGTCGCTCAGCCAGTTTACTGACAAGTCAACGGGTGCTGCCTTCCTGAAGCGCCTGCCCAAGGTGACCACTACCATTACCGACGACACCGGGCTGGTGCTGCTGAAGGGCAGCGACATCAACAGCCTGTCTGACGAGGTGATAACCAATATGGCCCAGGTACTGGGCAACGAAGGCTACATAGTGATTGAGACACCTACCTCCGGGCAGTTGGACATCTTCTACGACAAGTTAGACAATGCCATCGAAAAGCTGGTGACGGCTAATGTCGAGGAGCTCTTCGACCTAACCCCAGAGCAGTTGCAGGCCTCCGTCAAGAGCTCAATGGCCGGACGCATGGAAACACGCCGGAACAACCTGCAGGCCTATACCCGAGGTGCCGCTGACGACGAAGCATGCGCCGAACTGATTATCTTCGGCCCTACCGACTATTACTACGAGGAACCACTGCGAAGCGGTGACGTAGCCACCATTTCCTATTCTGACACCGACGGCACTCCGCTGGATGACACCCCTCAAGACATCACAATGTCATGGGAGCCGACGGAATACCACTACGGACTGATAGCCGACGGTGCAGCCCAGTGGATTAACAGTGTTGAGGACGAATATGACCAGCAATGGTTAGTGGGAGGCTATGGCACCCGTGGTGCCCACCCCATCAGGCGTGCCGATGGCACCCAGTCCATTAATGACATCATGAGCGCCACCGAGACGTTTACTTTCAGCGGAAAGATGTACTTCCAGAAAGTCAACAGCGAACTTTATACGTTAGACAACCGCGTGAAAATGATTATCCGCTGCTGGGGCGTGCACAACATGGTCAGCGGCCTGGACTACTACTACGTCAGCCAGAACATAGAGCTGCGCATGGGACACAGTAATGGTCTGGACCCCTTCTATACCCGTTATTACTCGCCACAGGACTGGATGCAGGAAATCACGAAGGGCACAAAAGACAAGCCATCAGGCAATTTCTGGTATGGCAACTTCCTGACCGATTACGAAACGTCCATGGACCTGGAGGGTAAGGGCACCATCAGTTGTGAGGCCGCCACCCCTGAGACGGCCAACCAAGTCAGCACACAGAACGTCAACACCACCTCGTCAAGCTCGCAGACCGGAACCATCGGCACATCACTAAGCAGGACGGCAGGTTTGCAGGGCGGTAAGTTGAGGGTTGACGGGACGTTCACCGTCAGTTCCTCATTGGGGGTCACCGTGGGCAGTTCGTTCGCCATGGGTAACTCCAAGAGCATCAAGGACCTCAGTGTGGTGAAGAACACTGCCGGCACTAAGGTGGCATGGACCTATACTGGCAGAACGCCCAAGGCCTATGGGCAGGGAAACCAGATGCACGAACAGCCAGCAGAAATATTAGTCAACGATGCTGACTTGGAAAACGATGCCTGCTGGTCAGTCAAGAATCCAAAGGGACAATACAAAGTGAAAATAGAGTCGTGCCCCACCACGGGCGTGCTCGTTCGTGAACCGAATGGCAAAGTGACGCTGAAAAAGGTGAAAGCCAAGGAAGACAACACATGGGAGCACACGCTGTTACAGCCGAACCGTGCGCTACAAACTTGGCGCATGATGGTTTTGGTGACCGAGTGGCAGGACGGCTTCGATGCCAATTCACAAGACGAGCTGACCAAGGCCATTGCAAGGAAGTTCCCCGATCTCTACCAGAGCAATTTCACTGTGGGTGAACTGGAGCCCGGCAGCATGCAGGCGGCTACCAGCATCATCCAGTACTCTAAGTTAGTCTTCGACAACTACAAGGACATTCTCCAGTCGCTGGGCAGAAGCTATGGCGTCAAGAAATATGTTATTTACTGGAGTTCTGACAGTAATATTAAAACCAAGGACGGATACGTGGTGACAATTAATAATTGATAAACATTATGAACAAGATATTTTTTAACGGATTAGTTATGCTTGCACTTTGCGGTGCATTGGCATTGACCGCTTGCAGCGACGATAACGACAACGATAACGTAAACGGGCAACCGACAACGGAAGACTGGGCGGAGCCAACCACTGACCAGATGGGAATAAGCGTGACAGCCGACCTGCCCACAGCTGCACTCAGCCAGTTTACTGACAAGTCAACAGGGGCAGCTCTTACGAAACGTCTGACCCGAGTGACGGCCAACATCGCCAACGACACGCAGATGGTGTTGCTGAAAGGCAGCGACATCAACACTGTGTCTGACGAGGTGGCCGACAAGATGGCATGCATCTTGATAGGCGACGGCTACATTGCCATTGAGACACCCACCGAGGACCAGTTAGACGTCTTCTTCAATAAGATTAATAAGAGTATTTCCAAATATGTGACTGACGCCATTGATGATGTCTTCATCCTGACCCCCGCTCAGCGTCAGGCCTCCATTCAGGCCTCACTGTTCGGACGTATGCAGGTGCGCAAGGCTAACCTGTCCCAATTTACCCGTGCTGCCGATGCGAACGACCCATGCGCCGAGCTGATTATCTTCGGACTCACCGACTACTACTACCAAGAGCCGCTCCACTACGATGCCACAACAGTATGCTATGCTACTGATGCTGAAGGAAACATTGTGGAAGAACGGCATACTGTCAACGTCAGAAAATGGGAGCCAACGGATTACCACTACGGACTGCTGGCCGACGGTGCTGCCCAGTGGATTAACGACACCGAGGCAGAGAAAAAGCTGGAGGAGGAGACCGCAGAGGCTCCGCAGGCCGGGCGACGAGGCATCATGCATGTGGACGGTAATAAGGCCATCAACGACATGATGAGTGCCAGCGAGACCTTTACCCACGACGGGAAAATCTGTTACAAGACCCTTGGCAATGAAGTGGTGCACCAGGAAAAACGCTGCCACATCATTCTGCGCTCATGGGGCGTTCACAACATGAACACCAACCGTGACTATTACTATGTCCGTCAGAATGTGGTACTGAGCATGGGCAAGATAGGCCAGGCTGACCTCTTCCTGCTCAGGGGTGCCGCTGAGGACGGATGGAGCACAACCAAAAATTTCGACAAATACGATCTCTTCTATGGCAACTTCCTGTCGCAGTACGAGACGACCATGGACCTGACGGGCGAGGGTATCATCAACTGCGAGGCGGCCACACCCGAGACGGCCAACCAGGTGACGACACAGGCCGTCAATACCACCTCGTCGAGCTCAACCACTGAGACGGTAGGCGTGTCGGCTGGTGTCACCGCAGGTGTCACAGGAGGCTTGGACGGAGTGGGACTGACCCTCACAGCCACCGTGACATCCAGCTATTCTACGGGAAAGACCTCTGGCAACTCGTTCTCTATGACCAACTCCAAGAGCATTAAGGATCTGGACGTGGTCAAGAACTCTACAGGCAGCAAGGTACGTTGGAACTACACGGGCAAGATGCCAGGCGCAAAGGGCAGTGCCCGTAAACTGACCCACGACATTGTTCCGGAAATTCTGGTAAACGATGCCAATCTGGTGAACGACGTATGCTGGTCGGTAGAGAACCCTGCTAAAGACTATACCCTTGTGGTGACCTCTACCCCCGTAACGGGTGTACTGCTGGGCTGTAACAACGACGGCACCTCGAAGATAGAACACACCATGACCCCCGAGGATACCTACACCCACAAGCTGATGCAGCCCTACCGCTTCCTGCAGAAGTGGCGCATGTTCCTGGTGGTCGATGAATGGATGGGTGAGCGCAATGCCCCCAATCATGTCAAGCTGGAAAACTATTTCAGAACCTCTTTCAGCGATGTCTATAGCGACGTGTTCTCCATTTGCGAAAGCGAGGAGAACAGCGTGCTGAAGGCCACGGCCATCATTCAAAACGGCGTACGCGTCTTCAACAGTTCCAAGGACATCATCGAGCTTATGGCCCGCAACTACGGCATCAAGAAGTTCACCATCTATTGGCGCTGCGACAGTCCTGACATCAAGCTGCGTAACGGCTATACCGTCCAGGTGAGCGACAACAACCCCTTCTAACCCTCCTGACACATGAAGAAAATAACCATTTACAAGTCGTTCCTTTGCTTCCTGGCCAGTGCCTTCACGCTGCTGTCGGCCCAGGCCCAGGTCAGCTACATAGAGTATTCATGGGATGCCCAGAAGAAAGAGCTGCATGAAGAGACCAAGACGGCCAACAACTGTTTTGAAATTACAGGACAGAAGCCTGACGACTGGCAGGGTCTGGGCAATGGCTGGTTCGTGGTGAGGGGCAACGTCTCACGCCAGGTGTTCAACGTCATCGGCGATGCCCACCTCATCCTGACCGACGGCTGCACCATGTTGGCCAAGCAGCTGAAGATAGATGCCTCCAGCAATGGCAAGCTGCACATCTACGCCCAGTCGAAAGGCAACACCTGTGGAACGATTGATATTTACAATGATAAGTACAAGCTGGATGCCGCCATTGGCAGTCCCAAAGACCACGACATGGGTTCACTCTACATTCACGGAGGCTACATCAAGGCCAGACATTTCGTGAATTTTGAGTGTGGCGCAGGCATCGGTGGCGGTCTGAATGGAAAGATTGCCGAGAACTGCGAGGTCGTCATCTACGGTGGCGAAGTGGATGTGCAGGGTGCCGACCGTGCCGCCGGCATTGGCGGCGGACTGAAGGGTAGCCAGGGTGGCCCCATCACCATCTATGGCGGCAAGGTGACAGCCAGAAGTCCCATCCAGGGCGCCGGAATCGGTTCCGGCAGCGGGGCTGACGATATACTCAACAACGGAATGGTCATCGCCTCCAACTTTACTCCCGAGGGCGGCGTGGTCACCGTCTGGGGAGGCCAGGTCTGGGCTTACGGCGGGTACAGCAAAACCCCAAGAGAGAATGACCTCAACTACTGCATCCCCTCAGGTGCCGGCATTGGCGGCGGCCAGTTCAGTAATGCCGGAAAAGTCTATGTCCACGGCGGCTCGGTATATGCTTTCAGCAGCTATTCGTCGGCAGCCATAGGCGGTTCTAACAGCAAGCCCGGTGGACTGCTGGAGATGACCGGCGGCGAGGTGAAGATATGGCGGCAGGGTGAACAGAATTACCCCGCAGGCCCCGGCATCGGCGGCGGCTGGCAGGGAGAGGGCGGCCAGGTCATCATCAAGGGTGGCTTACTCGACGTGCGTACTCGCCACGGCTACAATTTCAAGTCGGCCCCCATTGGTGCCGGTTCCATCAGGGGTGGTCATCTGTTAGACGACGGCAAGCTGGAACTGGGCGACCATATGTGTGTGGCGCGTGTCGTTGACAGTAACTATTCTGACGATCCTTATTCCGAGTCCGTTTCCAACTACCTCGTTACTGCCGACCAGCGTTCTGCCACCGTCAGCAGTCATGAACAGACACACATTCAGATTTACGCCTGCACCCATGGCGGCTTCACCTACAGCTACAAGGACGAGAACAGCCACGTGCGCCATTGCAGCTATTGCAACTACACCGACGAGGAACAACACACCACGTCGGCTGACAAGGACTGCCCCTGCGGCAAGAAGGCAGGAGCCAGTTCTCCCTACTGGCGGGTTACCCTCTACACCACGGCCGACGGCAAGACCTATACGCCCGAAGAATACATGGTCATCAAGGAGCTCAGCCTGCTGTTGCCCACACCCCCGGCAGTCAGCGGCGTCACCTTCATGGGCTGGCTGCCCGCCGCGACGGCACCAGCCAGCATTGAAATGCTCGACAACGAGAAGAGCGGCTTGCTGGTGAGCGACGGCACCACCGTCAAACCGACTGCCGACATGGCCTATTACGCCCGCTACCGTTACGACTACACCGACGTCTGGACATGGAACGACAACTACACGTCGGCCACCGTCACCATCAGCAATGCCATTACGGGTGAGACAAAGACGCTGCAAGGTACGGCCACTGAGGACGAACGCGCCCGTTACGAACCAAAGGAGGAAGGCGAGCTGGGCGAAGCACACTACATGGCTACGGCCACTTACCAGAAAGCCCCGGGGCTCACCTACCAGTTTGAGGACTGGCAGAGAGTCACCCTCTACAAGCCGCGCACCATCACGCTCGATGCCTCTGGCACTACCGAAGATCAAGAAGCACTATTGGAAAAGTATGAAGGTCTCAGGGTCAATGTCACCATCAACAACCTGACCATCAAGAAGGACGGCAAGCTGCACCCCATCTGCCTGCCCTTCTACAGCGACCTGAAGAATACTCCGCTCGATGGGGCTACACTCTATAAGTTCTCCAAGTCGGAGCTCAATGATCATACCGCCATACTGGACTTCGAGCAGGCCACCAGCATTCAGTCAGGCGAGCCTTACTTCTACCGTTTCGCCACTAACGGCACGCCGGTAGAGAATCCCGGATTCACAGACGTCACTGTTGACGACTACGGCGCCGGCATCATTGACGACCAATATGCCGAGTTCATCGGTTCCTTCGAACCATTAGGCAGTGACGAAACCGGCGACTACCTCATATTCGACAACAGCGGTTTTCTGCCCACAGCCAGTGCCGTCAGCGGCTACAGCACCTTCTTCTATGCTTCATGTGCGGAGGAAGCCGACGGCAGCCGTACCGTACGCTTGCTGACGCTGCGTTTCGGCAGCGAGACGTTTACCCAGAAAATCACTTACTCCTGGGACGGCACAGGTACCGAGGACTCACCTTACATCATAAAGACCATTGCTCAGCTCAAAGAGCTGCAGGAGGCTTACTCCAGCAACGGTGCCGAGGCACTGAAGGGCAAGTTCTTCCGTCAGGCAGACAACATCAAGTTTGACCAGACCCAGAAGAACAACTTTACACCCATATTCAACTTCACCGGCCATTACGACGGCGACGGCTATTTCATCAGCGGTCTGAACATCGATACCGATTACGAGAACGGTGTCGCCCTGTTTGGTAACATGACTGACGCTGCTTCCGTCAGTAACGTCATCCTGGGCAGCAGCAGCATCAAGGGCACCAACGCAGCACCCATTGCCGTCAGCCTCGAAGGCACATCGGTCATTGAGAACTGCCACGTGTTGGACGGAGTAAAGGTCGAGGCAAGCAAATACTACGCTAGCGGACTGATAGTCCATACAAACAGCGGCACCCCCGTGCTCCGCAATTGCAGCAGTCAGGCTGAGGTAGTGGCCCACTTGTCGTATTCCGGTGGCATAGTAGGCCTTTTAAATGCAGGAACAGTTGAAAACTGTCTTTACTTAGGTCAAAGCGTCAGCACCGGCACCGACATGAAAGCCTACGCCATCATAGGCCAAAAAACCGATGGAACGGTGAACGACTGCTACTACACAGCCACCACGCTGATTGATGCCTACGGTATGCTCATGCCGCAGGATGCCAAGGCTAACACCCTCTTCCTAAGTTTGCTCAAGCAGCGCGACACGTTTTTAAAGACCAGCAAGACAGAACTGGCGGACACACACATCAGCTACAGCCTGACACTTAACGGACGCACGCTCTATCGTGACAACACGTGGAACACGCTGTGCCTGCCCTTCAGCCTTACCGCAGTGCAGCTCAATGCTGACGGCAGCCCGCTGAAGGGTGCTGAAATCCGTGAGCTCTCATCGTCATCATTCAGCGAAGGCACGCTGACGCTCAACTTCCAGTCCGCCACCGCCATCACGGCAGGCAGGCCCTGTTTAGTGAAGTGGCAGAATAACGGGAACGGGAACGTTGACAGCCCCACATTCAGCGGCGTCACCGTTGGCAGCAGCGAGGCGCAGGCCGTTGAGACAGCCTCCGTTAATTTCCTTGGAGGCTTCGCGCCCGTCAGCCTTCAGGCCAACGACAGGACGGTACTCTTCCTCGGTGCAGGGAATACGCTCTACTACCCCAATGCCGACATGACTATAGGCTCCTTCCGCGCCTACTTCAAGTTGCTCAACGGTCTTACTGCGGGCGATATTACCAGTGCCGTCAAGCTGGAGTTTGATGAACAGACAACGGCGATTGTCAACGTTAACCCTAACGCTAACCCTAACGCTAACAACATCTGGTACACCCTCGACGGCCAACGCATAGAGGCACCAGCCAAGGGACTGTATATTCACAACGGAAAGAAAGTATTGATAAAGTAATTTAAAATGAAGAGGCGACCCCATTGGCCGCCTCTTCGCTTTAAGATTGAACGTTCAGAAATTTCTTTACCTTTTCTTCCAAAAGCGGGAGGTAATGTCTTCAAAGGTACCTTCGTCGGTGAGGCGGTAGAAGCGTTGGTTGGTGGTGGGCTTGTTGAGCGGACCGAGATGGCGGATGAACGGGCCAATCTTGATGTAGTCGAAATCGGTCTTGCACACCGTTGAGGGTATGCGTAGCCGCCCGCTGTACCAGGCCACCTTGAACTGTGGGTGTTCCTCATGGATATACTGTGCCAACAGGTTAACGCCTTTGGGGTCTGCATCGCCGCCCATGAAGGCCAGGCAGGTGATGTCGGTGCCGTACTTCTGAATAAAGGCATCGATGGCATCGGTGTCGAGCGGCAGTCCGATGTCATCCCAAAGGTATTTGCTGTGGCATCCAGGACAGTGGCACGGGCAATTAGAAATATTAATTGCCAGTGTCACTTCATCGGGAATTTCCTGGAATACAATGTCAGTATTAGCGTACTTGAGCATGAGCGTAGTACCGTCGTGCTGCCTCCTGTTGACGTGGCTCAGAGAAGTTGCTGACGCGCTTCAGGTAACCAATGATGCGGGTCATGTAGTCAATGTTCTTCGAGTGGCATTTGGGACACTCCTTGAGGTAACGCTTGTCGATGGTTCCGCACTCGTTACACACGGTGTTGGGAATGTTGAAGGTGAAGTAGTTGCAACCTTCCTTCGCAGCCACCTTCAGCAGGTGTGCGTATTGCTCCTTCGACAGGTGCTCGTCCAGATTCATGTGCAGGGCAGAGCCTCCAGTCAGGTGCTCAATGTAAGGTGCGCCGTGCAGCTTGAACTTGTCGATGATGGTCAGCGAGTCGTCCTCTACCACATAGAAGTAGCTGTTGTAGCAGTCGCGGGGCACGAAGTAGCCGTCCTCACGGTCCCACTTGGCGTGCTTCACACCCACGTTCTCGGCAGGAATCATCTCGCAGTTGAACATGACATCCTTGGTACGGTACTTCTTGTTGTACTTCTCAATGAGTCCGAGGATGCCCTGAACGAAGTGCAGGTAGTCGTCGTTGGGCGTAATCTTCAGTCCCATGAATTCGGCGGCCTCTACGAGTCCGTTGATGCCGATGGTGAGGTACTGGCGTCCGATGTTGATGTAGCCGGCATCGAACAGCGGCAGCATGCCGTGTGACTGTAGCTCCTTGAGGTTCTCGTTGTAGGCCAGTTGCACCTTGTGGCAGAGGTCGATGACACCGCCAAGATACTCCAGGTAGTCCATCTTGTGGTTGACGGCATACTGGATGCAGCGGTTCAGGTTGATGGTGAGCACGCTCTTTGAACCAGTGCTGACGCCGCCGGCTCCGAGGGTGTAGCTGAAGCCGTTGTCCGTAATCTCGTTGCGCAGACGGCAGCAAGAACTGAGAGAGTCGGCATTGTCGCTCATGTAGGTAAAGAACGAGTGCCCCTCAGAGTACATCTCTGCTGTGAAGTCGCCCCATTCCTTATCCTTGCACTCACCGTTCTCATCGACGAGCAGAGCCATGGTCTCCACGGGGAAGGTCAGTAGGGTCTTCGTGCGCTCCTGATTAAACCACTTCATGAAGCGCTTCTGCAGCCAAGAGAGTCCGTCCCAGTCGGGTTTCGAACCGTCGGGGAAGTAGAAGTCGCCAAAAATACTTTCGAAGTAATAGCGGTCGTAGTAGGCCACGTTCCAGAACACTGCCTGGTAGTTACGTGCACCAGTTGGTTGGTTGAGGGAATAGACAATCTGCTCAAAATAATCGGTAATGACCTTGTCGAGCGTGCGGTGCTTCAGACTGAGGTCAACCACTTCGTCGGCACGTTTCCAGTAGTCAAGTCCGAATTCCTTGCCGATAAAGTAGTTCATGTACATGAGGAACTCTGGTGTGGCACAGGCACCGCTCAGCATGGAGCTGACCATGAACACCATGTTAATGAATCCGCCGCAGTACGACTTCAGGTTAGTCGGAGCCGTCGAGTTGCCGCCGATGCTGGTTGTGCCGCCGATGAGCCAGGGGTACATGGTGATGCTGGCACAGTAGTTGGCCAGGCTCGTCTCGTCGTTCTTATATATAAAGTGGTGTGTCAGCTTGTCAATGTACTCGTCGGCCAGCTGCTTGCCGTACATCTTCTTGATTCGGTCGGTGAGCAGACGGCGGTTCAGGCGGATGAAGCTTGACTTGGGCAGCTCGCCAATGAGCGTGGCAATGTTCTTGTGCTCCACGTTGGCGTTGGCATCGTACTTCGAACCCGTGGCAGCGTTGACAGACTCCACATAGTCGGAAAGGAACTGCAGCTTGGCCAGCGTTTCACGGTCCTCACTATGGGCCTGACGGTAGAGCATGAACGACTTGGCCACCTGGTAGTAGCCTTCGCGCATCAGTGCTTCCTCCACCTGATTCTGAATGTCCTCCACCTTGATGTCGTCGTGCATGTCCAAGTGGCTCAGAATCTTAGACACCGTGCTCAAGTCAGCTGGAACATTTACACTTTCGAATGCTTTTACGATAGCATTCATAATCTTGTCCAAAGAAAAACGGTCCTTCGAACCGTCTCGTTTCGTAATGGTGAAATTCTTGATTTCCATTATGTTATGTCCTTAATTTATAGTTTATGTATCGCTCTATACGTCTTTTCATGTTTCCCGTTTTAGAAAACTTTTTCGTTTTTCGTTTTCAAAAAGTTTTCCGTTTTGGATAACTCTAAGCGCTTGCAAAGTTACAAATAATTCTGATACGACGTATCATTTTACCCAAAATATTTTCAAAAAAATTCTCTCAAAAAGATAACTCGCTGATTTCCTGCTGCAAGCAATCGAGGAAGCGCAAGGCCTCCATCGTGTGGCTGTGGTGGAAGCAAAAAGTCAGGGTGAGCCACCGCCTGAAGAAGCCGAAGCGCGGACGCTTCCAGGTCAGTACAGGCCGATGGCTGTCGGTGGTCGGTATATTGATGTAAGTAGCGAGACGAGTGTCTTCGAGTGCGTCGGTCACGACAGTCACAGGCTCCTCCGTCGTCACGTCGCAGCACTCCTCACGGCTCTTCCGGGTGAGTTCCTCATAGTCTTTTCCAAACCAGCGCAGGTCGTTGTCGAAGGGAATGTCGCAGCGGTTCGTCCCGCCCCGGATGTTCCGGACGCTGACGCTGACTGCCAGCGCTCCGGAACAGGGTGGCCAACCGCTGTTGGCCGACGAGGAAAACATTGCGCCCCGCTTGGCTGCACGGCCGATGCACCAGCACATCAGCATGTTGAAAGGTCGTTTCCTGCTACGCTGTTCACGCACAAGCCGGCTTACATTCAGCCGTTTAACCAACACAACCACTTCGCCGGAAACGCCTTTCAACGCTAAGTCACTGGTAATACATCTCATTGGGCAGTCGGTTCTGCACGACCCGCTTCTCGACAGGCACCTGAATAATGGTCACCCACTTTTCCGGGTCGTCCTGATTATAGATGCTTTCCTCAAACTGTATGCGGAAAGGCCCAGACACCTCGAAGCCGTTTTCCTCGATGTAGCGCATGACTTCTGTAAACGACTCATGAAATGTGTCATACGCCCCAGTGTGTTTCAGGCATACAGCCAATGGTACTTCGTCTATCTGGCGGAACTTGATGATGGCGGTGTCCTCGTACATCTGCTCCACCTGCAGACAGTACTCCATATCTACATTTTCCGTCTTGTAATCCTTATCGTGCTCGATGGTAAAGCCATAGATGGGCACCGACCTCTGGCAGCCTATGCGCTGTATCTCTGGGTCGATGGTGTTCTGGAAGAGCGGCGTCAGGTCTTCGCGGTGCTGGAGCACGCAGCGGTGCGACGCCACGATGATGGCGGGCAGCCTCTGCAGCGTTATGCGGTCCATGCTGTCTATCTGCTTCATGCTCTCGCCCATACGCTTCAGGGCCACGAGCTGAGCCTGCAGCTTGGCAATCTGGCTGCTTACCTCGGCTATCTTGTTCTCTATCTGCTCCACGCTGGGCCGGTTCTGTCCTTCGCCGAGCAAGTTGCTTATCTCTTCGAGCGAGAAGCCTATGTGCTTCAGTCGCCTGATGTTGTTCAGCTGCCGCATCTGCGACACGTCGTAATAGCGGTAACGCGTCCACTCATCCACCTCGTGCGGTACGAGCAGCCCCATCTTGTCGTAATAGCGTAACGTCTTCGCCGTTACACGGCAGAATTTCGAGAATTCGCCAATCGTCATCTTAATCTTCTTTGGCATAGGCAATACTTTTCTGTCTTACACGGTGCAAAGATAATGCCTCCCGTAGGGGTAGGGTCAAGAAACGGTGCTGAATTTTATGATTTATTCACTTTTTCTTTGATGCTTGTGTTGTATATTATAAACACGGGAGGCCATCCGTGAGGCTGTTCTACTTCTGAGAACAAGAGCTAAAAGCTCAATATCTATATATAAGTTCGAACAGAAACGCTATTCTGTAAGTTATTAAAAGTTGTTGTTTAATTAAAATCTCTGTGGCCTTTGAGACTAAGCCTCAACA
>ODAJ011993409.1_pt1 | contig 74548 bp, 73 predicted proteins | sample 1539241 | NCBI WGS metagenome assembly ODAJ01 (sample SAMN02144231, study PRJEB22623) | gut metagenome | biome: sheep rumen | host: Ovis aries | place: New Zealand | reverse complement strand
TTATTTGTTCTTGATTAGGATATAATCTAAATTTAAATGCTTTATATACCATAACTATCATCACCTTCTGATAGTATTTTATCATAGAACATATGTTTGTGCAAGAGCGAAATGCTATTTTTAATTATTTATCTCTATAACGCACTTTCCTTCCAAACAAAAAAATCGCTTTAATTAGCGATTATTTTTTTATAGTTAAGTCTTTTTTATATTTTTTTTCTAATTCATCATATAATCTGTAACATTTTACATGTTCTTCATCAGTATTAAAGTCTCTAGCTATTTGAACATCTGGATTCTCAGAATCTAAAGCATAAATATTTGCTTCAGCAAAATCTTCGCTGCTTCTAAAAATACAAGCAAGTTCAAATGATTTAATAGTAGCAATATCTACTAAATCAGCATCAACTAAACCAAAACTTTCATATCTTTGATAATTTGTTGATCTGTTATCAAAGCTTATTTTAGCTTTTTTACTATTAACAATTTGAATCATTTTAGCAATTTCATCTTCAGTTTTAATACCGATTTCCCATTCGTATTGGTCTTTAGTCATTCTTGATATTTGGTTTAATAATCTACGACGAATTACTTCACTTTTATTAATATTTTCCATATAATCCCCCTTGTTGATAAGATATATTACTATATTTTATTTTATTTGTCAAGTACTTTTTTATCGTTTTAATAAATGATACAATAAAGGGTAATAAGAAAGGCAAGTTATATTATGAAAAAGATTATAAATGAATCTAAATATTTTATAAAAAATAATAAATTGTTTTTTATATTTATAATTCTTTATGTATTATGTTCATTAGTATTAAGAATTAATACTAGTCATAATATTAGTATTAATCCTTTATTATTTGATATAGGGGTATCTTTATTAATTGGGTCTTTTTCTTTCTTATTAAAAACTAATAATCAATATAAATATTTATTAATTTCTTTAATTATTTTATCAATTATTTGTATTATTAATTCAATATACTATGAATTTTATTCTTCATATGTATCTTTTAGTTTAATTACAGTTTTAGGTCAAGCTAAAGAGGTTAGTTCTGCCGTATATGATAATATTAAATTAATAGAGTTTATTTATATTTTATTTCCAATAGTATTTATATTAATAAATAAGTATTATTTAAAAAAAGATTTTTTTAATTTTTTAGCTAGATTACTTAATAATAAAAAGTTTTTTAAAGAAAGTATAATTATAAGTGCAGTAGTTTTAGGTTTTAGTAGTTTAGTAGTTAATGGTGGAGCTTGGAGCTGTCTAGCAAAAGAATGGAATAGAGAGTATATTGTAAATCACTTTGGTATTACAATATATCAAGTTAATGATTTAATTAATACATTAAGACCTAAGATTGATAGTTGGTTTGGTTATGATGTAGCCTATAAGAAATTTGTTGATTATTATATTGATAATAAGATTAAAAAGAGTAATAATGAATACACAAATAAGTATGAAGGATATAATATCGTGTTTGTTCATATGGAAAGTATTATGTCATTTTTAGTTAATTTAAAAATTAATAATATCGAAATTACTCCTAATATTAACAAATTAACTACAGAAGGAATGTATTTTAGTAATTTTTATCCTCAAATAAGTGCTGGTACTAGTAGTGATACTGAATTTACTTTAAGTACATCTTTAATGCCAGTATCTAGTGGAACTGTATTTGTAAGTTATTTTGATAGGGAATATCCTACTATGCAAAAATTATTAAAGAATAAAGGTTACTATACTTTTAGTATGCATGGTAATAAAGCTAGTATGTGGAATAGAAATAAAATGCATCCTAATTTAGGTTATATGGATTTTTATTCAGAGTCTTCTTTTGATATTGATGAGAAAGTTGGACTTGGCTTATCAGATAAATCATTTTTTAGACAAGCTATGCCTATATTAGAAAATATTGAAGAACATAATAAGAATTATATGGGCAGTATAATTACATTATCTAATCATACTCCATTTGATAATGATGAATTATTTGAGCAAATTGATTTAACTTATAAAACAAGAATATATAATGAAAATACAAATAGATATGAAGATGTAACTTTTGATTATTTAGAAGGAACTAAATTAGGTGATTATATTAGAAGTGCTCATTATGCAGATGAAGCATTAGGTGATTTTATTAATTATATAAATGAAAGTGATTATTTTGATAAAACTTTATTTATCTTTTATGGTGATCATGATCCAAAGTTATCTATAAATGAGTTTATTAATTATTATAATTATGATTTTAATACTGGTGAAATATTAAAAAGTAATGATGAGAATTATTATAATTATGATTATTATGCTAATGAATTAAATAAAAAGACTCCTTTAATTATTTGGAATAAAAAGGAAAAATTAGAATTAGAAGTACCTTATTATATGGGTATGATCGATGTAATGCCTACGATAGGTAATTTGGTAAATATTTATAATGAATATGCATTAGGTCATGATATATTTGAAATAAAAGATAAGAATGTAGTGGTATTTGCTAATGGAGATTATTTAACTAATAAGGTTTATTATCGTGGTAGTAAAGAAGAATATAAACCTTTAACTTTAGATGATATTTTATCAGAAGATTATATTAAAAATAATAAAAGTTATGCAGATACTATATTAGAAGTATCTGATGGTATTATTAGACATGATTTAATTAAAGCTAGTAAGAATAAAGATAATATTGAAGAATTAAAATAGGAGGTTAATATGAAGAAAGTATTATTATTTATTTTAATTGTTATATTTGTATATGCTTTAGGTGGTATTATATATATTCATTTTAATAAAAAAGAGGAAGTTATAAAGATTTCTAATTTAGATTCAATTGAAGGCTATAATTATACTTTAAAAAGTAATGCTACTAAATTATATAAAGATGAATTTAATTTATTAAAAAATAATTTAGAAAGTGATGAAATTAATAATGAAGAATATGTTAAATCCATAGCTAAATTATTTATAATTGATTTATATACTTTAAGTAATAAAATAAATAAGTATGATGTAGGTGGAGTAGATTTTATTTACCCTGAAGCTTTAGATAATTATAAATTAAATGTAGAAGATACTTTATATAAATATTTAGAAGATAATACTAATGGTAATCGCAATAGTGAATTACCAGAAGTAAGTAGTGTTACGATAGATACAATAGAAGAGACTAAATATAAAATAAATAATGAGGAATTTAATGGATATAAAGTTAATTTAAGCATTGGATATGTTAAAGATTTAGGTTATGATAATAAAGGAGAATTAATTATTATTAAGAGTGATAAATACTATTATGTAGTAGAAAAAAATTAATTGACTAGTTAAGATATTCTTAACTTTTTTCATTTTTATTTCATATTTTTGATATATTATTTATGTAGGTGGTTTAGATGAAGATATTAATTGTTGATGACGAAGAATTAATTAGAAATGTTATTAGGGAATATTGTAAGTTAGAAGGATATATTACTGATGAAGCTATAAATGGAAAAGAAGCTTTAGAAAAATGTGAAAATAATGATTATGATTTAATTATAATGGATATTATGATGCCAGTTATGGATGGTTATGAAGCTATTAAAAATATTAAAGAATATAAAGATATACCTGTAATTATGTTATCTGCTAGAGGTGATGAAATAGATAAATTAAATGGTTTTAATATAGGAATAGATGATTATGTTACTAAACCTTTTAGTCCTAAAGAGTTAATGGCTAGAATTAAAGCTATTGTTAAAAGAACTAAGGGAGATGATATAATTACATTAGATGATTTAATTATTAATAAAACCACTTATGAATTAATAATAGATAATCAAAAGATAGATCTTACGCATACTCAATTTGAATTATTATATTTATTTTTATCTAATTTAAATATAGTGTTATCTAGAGATAAAATTATATATAATATATGGGGTTATGATTATGATGCTGATGAAAGAACGATAGATGCTCATATTAAACTACTACGTAGTAAAATAGGTAAATATCGAGATAATATTAAAACTATTAGAAAGGTGGGTTATAAATTTGAATATCAAAAATAGTCTATCTTTTAAAACTTTTTTATATTTTGTTTCTTTTGGTGCGATTATTTTAATGTTTTTATGGTGTTTTCAATTATTATTTTTAAAAGTATTTTATGAAAAATATCAAATTAATAATATTAATAAAACTGCAGATATGTTTTTAGTTACAGATAATTTAATGGAAAATTTAGAGAGTGTTGCTTATAAAAATGATATGTGCATAGAGCTTTATAGTACTAATCAGGTATATAGATATAATATGCTTAATAATAATTGTATTTTAAATAATAGAGATGTTAATGTATTAAAAGCTAAAAGAGAATTATTACATTCTAATAAAGTAAAAGAATTAATTAAAATAGATGATTCTAGATATAATACTAAAAGTCTTTTATATGGAGTTAGAATAGATAATGATACTTATATTATAATGAATACTAAAATAGAGGATGTTAATAGTACTACGTATATATTAAGAAATAGATTAATATATATTACAATAATTGTAATATTAATATCTATAATAGGATCTTATTATGTATCTAAAATGCTTAATAAACCAATATTAAATATAACTAAGAAGGCAAGAGAACTTGCTAAAGGTAATTTTGAAAGTGATAATGAAGAATATCATATAGCAGAGTTAAATGAACTTAAAGATGTTTTAAATTATGCTAGAAGTGAAATAAAGAATACAGATGAACTTAGAAGAGATTTAATGGCTAATGTATCTCATGATTTAAAGACACCACTTACGATGATAAAAGCATATGCAGAAATGAATAGGGATCTTAATTTAGATGATGATAAAAGGAAAGATAATTTAAATATTATAATATCTGAAACTGATAGATTAAATATATTAGTTAATGATATTTTAGATTTATCTAAGATGCAAAATGGAAGTACTAAATTAGATATTACTAGTTATGATTTAGTTAAGGAAATAAAAGAAATCATTAAAAAATATCAAATAATTAAAGAAACTTTAAATTATAAATTTGTATTAGATATGCCTAATGAAGCTTATGTTAAAGCAGATAAGAAACAAATAAATGAGGTTTTATATAATTTAATAAATAATGCGATAAATTATACTGGTAAAGATTTAACTATTAAAATAAATGTTAAAGAAAATAAAAATAATTATTTAGTAGAGATTATTGATAGTGGCAGGGGATTAACTAAGGAAGAAGCAAAATTAATATGGAATAAATATTATAAAAATGAGAAAAATCATCAAAGAAATATTGTAGGAACTGGACTTGGTTTATCTATTGTTAAAACTATTTTAACTAAGCATAATTTTAAATATGGGGTTAAAAGTGAGATAAATAAAGGAAGTAACTTTTATTTTAAAATTAGTAAATCCTAAAAGTAAAAATTTTAGGATTTTTTAGTTAAAAAAATATTGATTTATAAACTTTAAAATGATATTATTAATTTATAGTAAAGGAGGATTAAAGAATGGAGAAAGGAAGAAATAACGCTATATTACTTACTGTAGTTGGTATTGCAACTTTATTAGTAACTATTGCAGGAGCTACATTTGCATTTTTCACAGCAAGACTTACTGATGGTAATCAAACAAGTACTGTAACTATTCAAGCTGCTGACACTGGTGTTTTAGGATTTAATGGTGGTGCTCTAATCACTGTTGAAAACATTTATCCAAGAGGTGCTAGAGGTACTAATACAGTTGAAGGCGAGGAAGTACTTAAGCCTGGTTCTGAAATTATGGAAGCTGATAGTGCTAGTAATGTATGGGCTACTAAAGGTTTTTATGTAACTTATACAAATAAATCAGCATATGCATATCAATACAAATTAGTTTTACATTATGATAGTACTTTTGGTACTGAACAATTACATTATGTATTTAAAAATGCTGATGGTCATTGCTCAGATAATAAGGAAATCACATCTACAGGTTGTAATGCTGTAAATGGTGCTACTTGGGCACCTAATGGTGATAATGATAACACTACTGGTGTAATTGCACAAAAAGCTGGCTGGTTAGATACTACTGATGGTTATGCTCCTATTACGTTAGGAGTTGGAACATTCCCTGCTAAGGGTGCTAGTGCTGTTACAAGAACTCATAACTACGCATTAACTATTTCATATCCTGATACTGGAGTAAATCAAAATTATGCCGGATTAACTAAACCAAATACAAATCAAGAAAAAGTATTAAACGCATATATTACTATCGAAGAAGTTAATGCTGAAAATACTGGAAATTAATATTAATAGATAGGAGGAATTATAATGGATGATAATAAAAATAGACAAAATACATTACTATTAACAGTTATTGCTGTAGCAACATTATTAGTAGCTGTTATTGGTGCAACATTTGCATACTTTACTGCAAATATTTCTGGTAATACTGATATAAGTTCACCAGTTCATGTTACAGCTGCTAATTTAACTATTGCTTTTGCTGATGGTGGGGATGCTACTATAGTATTAAATAGTGAAGGTAGAATTGAGCCAACTAGAGGAGTTGTTACTGGCGAGGGAACTACTTATCAACCAGTTGTTACTAAGACTTTCTCATTAAGAGGTAATAATACTACTGGAACTGGTAACATTGCTAGCGATGCTATGCGTATGCCTTATAAATTATACTTAATAGTAACTGATAATACATTTATGTTAGCTAATACTGGTGCAAATGCGGCTACTTTACTTGGAACAACTTCATTAAGTTATAAACTTTCTGCAACAACTGATGAAACTTTAGAACAAGGACAAGAAGCTGGAACTATTCCAAATAGTACTAAGTTTGGTGCTATTCCTTATAGACAATACACTAAAGTTGCTGTTGAAGACACTGATCCTGTTCAGTATACAGATGCTTTAACATCTTCTACTAAAGATGCTAACAAATTAAACGGTCATGCTGTTCAAGGTGAAAATGCTTACTTACAACCAGTTGATGTATATAATGATGATGGAACTGTAGCAATTCATGAAACTGGTGTATATTTAGGTAATGGTTATTTTAGAGCTGGTGCTACTAATGTAACTCATAGATATACATTAGAAATTTATTTTAATGATGATGACACAAATCAAGATTATGATACATCTGCTAAATTTGCTGGTTATGTAGCTATTAGTGCTGGAGATTCATCTACTCAATTAGCTGATGATACAACTCCAACTAATCCAGCTAATGCATAATAATTGATTAAGTTAAAGAACCTTAAATGGTTCTTTTTTTGTTGTATTTTTTTTTAATATAGATTATAATATTTTTAGAATAAGAGGGAACCTTATGAAGAAAAGTACTAAAGTTAAAAATATACTTAATTATATTAGTAAATTGTTTTCAACTGCTGTATTAATTGTATTATTAATTGTTTGTGGATTTTTAATATATTATTTAGTATCTGCTAAAATGGCTAGTACTAATCCAATGTATGAACCTAAAATTAATTTATATACTATTGTTAGTGGTAGTATGGAGCCTAATATTAGAGTTTATGATGTTATACTAGATGTTAAGGTTAATAGTCCATCTAAGCTTAAAGTTGGAGATGTTATTACTTTTAAATCTACTAGTAATATAAGTAGAGATTTAATTGTAACCCATCGTATAGTTGATACTAAACTTGTTAATGGTCAAGTTGAATATGTAACTAAGGGTGATGCTAATCCTGGTCCTGATAGTTCTACTGCTAAATATGATAATATTATTGGTAAGGTTGTATTTAGATTCCCTCAAGTAGGGCGTATTCAAATGTTTTTAGCTACTAAGATGGGATGGTTTATCGTGGTTCTATTACCAGCTTCGGGAGTTATAATATATGATATTATTAAACTTATGAAATTAATATTTATTAAAAAGAGTACTGATGATATTAAAGATATTACTAATAATATAAAAAAGAAGTCTAATACGAAGCATAAATTTGATCAAGATGAAATTAATGAGACTTTAGAAAAAATTAAAAAGAGTGATTATATTAATAGATTAAATGAGTTAAAGAATAATAATGATAAATAAGATACGGTGTATCTTATTTTCTTATTTGACTTTATCTTTAAATAGTGTTATTATATGTTTCAACTTATACATGAGGGGGAATTTATATGTATGAAGAGAGAAAAGTAAAATTTAATTGGAAAGGATTCTTAATTAAGCTTGTTGTTATTATATTAGTTTTAATATTAGTAATTAAATTATTACCTTTAAATAGTAGAACTGAACAAAATGGCCATAGTAAAATATTTAATAATAATTTTACAACTTTAAAGTCTGTTGGTAATAAATACTTTACTAAAGATAATTTACCTAAGGATAAAGAAGAAGTAAAAGTTACTTTAAGACAATTAATTAATAGTAAAAAGATTAGTACTTTAAAGGGTAAAGATAAAAAAGTTTGTAATGAAGATGCTAGTTATATTAAATCATATAAAAAGAATATTGGTTATGAGTTAGAAGTATACTTAGTTTGTGGTGAAGAATCTGATATATCTCATATTTATTTAGGATGTTTTGAAGATTGTAATGTTAAGCCTTCTACAACAACTACTACAACTAAAAAGACTACAACTAAGAAGAAAAATTCTAATAGTAATAAAACTGGTAATAATAGTAATACTTCTAAGACTACTAAAACTACAGTTACAACAACTACTAGAGCTAAAAAATATGCCGTTATTTATAATGAAAATGGTGGAACTAAAGTAAAAACTGAATTTGTTCTTCCAGGTGCTAAAGCTACTGTACCAAGTAATCCAAGTAGAGAAGGATTTATATTTAAAGGTTGGTATTTAGATGGTAAATTATATGATTTTAATAATGTAGTTAATAATAATATTATTTTAATAGCTAAATGGGAATTAGATAGTACTAAACCATATACATATAATGAAGTTGTTTATAGCGTTTTAACTGCAAATAAAGATGATTTAAATGTAAGAACAAAGAATATATTAAATATACCTAGTAAGTTAAGTAATTATCAAAATGTTAAAGTTAAGAATGTAAGTTATATAAGAAATTTTAATACTTTGGCGGATATTACTTATTATTTAGAAAATAGATCTTCTTTATTTAAAAATGAAGATAGTAATCTTGATAATAACGCTACAATGGATAATTTTGGAGCTCTAGATAATATTGAAATTATTAATGATAATAATAGTATTAATTGGAATGGATCAGTAAATAATACATGTAAGGTTTCATTAAATGGAAATTGTGCATATGGTATTGTTTATAGAGTTACATGGGAGTATAGAATATAAGCACTTAGGTGCTTTTTTTCATTAAAAAAACTAGAATAAATTCTAGTTTAATAGGCTTTAATAATATATGGATTATTAATACTTCCATTACCACTTTCAAATACTAATTCTTTATTGATATTAGTTACTATTCTATATGGAATATTAGTTGATGTATTTGATAGGTTAACACCACTTTCAGATATTCTGTATGCTTTATAAGTAGAATCTTTATCTGCTGTTATTGTCCAAGTAGATCCAATATCAGCTAGGTAGTTATAATTTAAACAAGATTCATTTTCAATATTATTACAATTTTTATCTAATGTTGCATTAAAGAAATCATAAACTGTTAATAAACTAAATGGATATTCAATAATACTTTCATTACATTCTACGTTAGTAAAGATATTATCATTTATACTTCTTTTACCAGTACATATTGGTTTATTTATAAAATATGCTTTTATTTCATTAGGATATAATTCTTTATCATTATAATCATTTTCTATGGTATCTTTTATACGACTATTTAATCCATTATAGATATAATTATTTATTCCATAATTATATTCTTTTTCAATATTATATCTATCATCCCATACGGTGTAATCTTTTTTAGTAGATTCTAATAATTTAATAGTACCGTCTTCATTTATTTTAATTATTCGATATAAGATATCATTTAATAATAAGTAGTTATTTATATTATCACCTTTATATATGTATTCATTATTTATTTTATATAAGCCATTACCGTTATTTACAATATTTTCTTCTTTAGTTAAGATATCATAAATAGTAGTTGTTTTATAATCATTACCACAGTTTAAATATGGAATATATAAGTAGTTACCATTATTATTTATTATTTTAATATTTCCAGTACATACTGAATGATTTTGGACGATTGATTCTATATCTTTTATTTTCCCTTCATCTACAAAAGATTGCAAAGATACTTCTAAGATATCTTTATCTTTTTTAGGTAAGTCTTTATTTTCATATCTATTTCTAGCTAAATCAACCATTTTCTTTTCTAAAGATTGATAAGTAATTGTTTTTTTAGCTGAGCAACTAGCTAATATTATTATAAATATTACTAATAATAAGAATACTCCTAAAATTATAGTAAACATTTTAGTAATTGGATTAATAAATAAATTATTAAAAAATTCTTTAATTTTTTTCATGTAAACACCTCATCATAAGTATAGCAAAAACTTTATTTTATTACAATTATTAAGTTTATAATTTAAAAAAACTATAATTTATGTTATGATTATTAAAGAGTAGGAGAGATATGAAGAAAAAAGGTATATTATTTATTATAATTATTATTTGTGTATTAATTGGAGGAGTCTTAGTATATTTATTAAGTACAGATAATAATAAAGATTTAGATAGTAAAAGTACTAATAAAGAAAAAGAGGTTACAACTACAACGGCACCTAAATTAAAAATAGTTGATTTAGATAGTGAATCTAGACCTTATGCAGTAATGATTAATAATGCTGATGTTGCAAGGCCATTGCAAAGTGGTTTACAAGATGCTTATATTATTTATGAAATGATTGTAGAAGGTGGACTTACAAGATATATGGCATTATTTTTAGATCAAAATACAGAAAGGATAGGATCTATTAGAAGTTCTAGACATTATTATTTAGATTATGCTTTAGAAAATGACGCTATATATGTACATCATGGACAAAGTCCTCAAGCTCAAGCTGATTTTAGTAATTTAAAAGTAGATAGAGTAGTTGTTGATGAAAGTAAGACTGGTTGGAGAGATAAGACTTTAACTAATTCAAGTGGTAAAAAAGTTGCTACTGAACATACTTTATTTACAAGTATTGAAAAATTAAATAAAGGGTTAGGTTCTAAAAGAACTAAAAGAAATGGTAATTTATTACTTACCTATAGTATTCCAGAAATTGACTTAAGTAATAAAGAAAATGCTAAAGAAGCAAATAATATTATGATTAAGTATTCTGGCTATGAGAAAACTAGCTATGAGTATGATAGTGAAAATAAGGTGTATAATAGATTTGTTAATGGTAAAGTACATAAAGACTATGTAACTGGAAAACAGTATACTTTTAAAAATATAATTACTTATCAAGTAAAAAATTATACTTTAAGTGATGCTGAAAATAAAGGAAGACAAGGTATTGATAATTTAGGCTCTGGTAATGGTTATTATATTACGGATGGATATGCAGTACCAATAACTTGGGAAAAGAAAACAAGAAGTTCTAAAACAATTTATAAATATGAAGATGGTAAGGAATTAATAGTTAATGATGGTAATACATTTATTCAAATTCAACCTAGTGGACAGTCATTAACTATTGAGTAGATTAATATAATTAAGAATAAGGAGGATATATGTTAGATTTTGTAGTTAATAATTATATTATAATTTTAGTTGTTGGAGTATTTTTAATATTTGCTCTTATTGGGTTTGCAGTTGATACTACTAAAAATAGAAAAAATAAGGAATCTGAGTTATTAAATCAACCAAATGATGATGTTAACATTAATAATTTAGAGGCATCTGGTAGTGAGGAAAGTATTGAAGAGGAGGAAAGTACTCCTGCTCCAGTGGAAGAAGTAAGTGAAGAAGATTTAAATAGTATTACTAATGAAGGACCGGATATTCCTGAAGCTGAATAGTTAATTAAGCAAGTTTATAACTTGCTTTTAATGTGTAAAAAATTATATTATCTAAATTTTATGATAACTAAGGTAGAAATTTATTTATTAATTTGGTATAATAAAAATATTGTAAAGGAGTGATATATATGACTTTATCGTCAATATGGGATATTTTTACAAAAATATTAGATATTTCAATTGTGTGGTTAATGTTTTATTATTTATTAAAGAATTTAAAGAATAATGTTAAATTGGTTTTAATATTTAAAGGTGTTGCGATTGTATTAATTATTAAAGTACTAAGTAATTTATTAAATTTATATACGATAGGAATGCTTTTAGAATATGTTATTAGTTGGGGACCTATTGCACTTATAATTATTTTTCAACCAGAAATTAGATCAATATTAGAAAGTATAGGTAGAAGTCAATTATTAGGAAGACATAAAGTTTTAACGGTTGATGAAAGAGAAAGAGTAGTATTTGAAATTACATCTGCTGTTGAATATTTAAAGAGAAATCGTATTGGAGCTTTAATTGTAATTGAAAGAAATATTTCATTACAAGAATATATTGAACCTGCTACAAAAATATATTCTGATATTACAGCACCTTTATTAGAAGCTATATTTTTCCCAAATAATCCATTACATGATGGAGGAGTTATTATTCAAGGAGATAGATTAACTTGTGCAGGAGCAGTATTTAAAACTAGTATGAATCCAAATGTTAGTAAGAAATTAGGTACTAGACATAGAGCAGCTTTAGGTGTTGCTGAAGAAAGTGACGCTATTGCGTTAATTGTATCAGAAGAAACTGGACGTATTAGTATAGCAGTAGATGGTGCGATAAATTATAATTTAACTCTTGAAGAGTTTAAATTAATGCTTCTTGATGAATTAAAGCCAAAGATGGAAGTGTTCTATGATGCTGATTCTGAGGAAGGTGATTTAGATGATTAAGATTTTAAGAGGAATAGTTAAATTCTTTGTAGGAATATATCATATTATTGATAAATTTATAATAGTTCCAATTAGTAGATTAATTTATCGTATTAGTGAAGCTTTAAGAGGCAACAGTGGTAGATTAGAAAAGATTTTAAATAGACCTAATGTATTAGTTTATGTGTCATTATTTTGTGCTATCGCGATATTTTTACTTATAGATACTAAGTCTTTATCTTTAGTAAATGATGAAGCAGAAGTATTAACTGATCAACCAGTAAATGTTATCTATAATGAAGAAGCTTATGTTGTTGAAGGAGTTCCTAAGACAGTAGATATTACTTTAATTGGTCGTAAGAGTGATTTATATTTAGCTAAACAACTAGGGGAACATGAAGTTGTATTAGATTTAAGTGGATATACAGTTGGTTCTTATAAAGTTAAATTAAAATATAATCATAGTATTGATACAATTAATTATAAATTAGATCCTACAACATTAAGTATTAAAATAAGTGAAAAGATAAGTACTACTAAAAGTTTATCTTATGATTTATTAAATGAAGATAAAATAGATAATAAATTAACTATTAAAAATATAACTTTAGATCGTAATGAAGTTATTGTTAAAGGTTCGGCTGAAACTTTAGAAAAAATCGCTAAAGTTAAAGCTTTAGTTGATTTAAAAGCAGCTAATTTAAATGAAAAAGGAACTGTAACAGTAGACTCAATAATATTAGTTGCTTATGGAACTGATGGAACTATAATTGATAATATAGAAATAGTTCCGGCTAAGATTAGTGCTTCAGTAACAGTAGATTCTTATAGTGCGGAATTACCTATAAAGGTTGTAACTGAAGGTAAACTTACTACTGGATATGCGATTAGTAGTGTAAATAGCTCTATTAATAAAGTAACTGTCTATGGTGATGAAGAAGCTATTAAAGAATTATCATTTATTGAAGCTAAAATAAATGTTGATAATTTAAATAGTGATAAAACTTACAGTGTTTCTTTAACTAAACCATCTGGTGTTAAATATATGTCTGATAAAAATATAGCAGTAGATGTTAAATTAGAAACTGAAAGTAGTAGAGAAATTGAAGGAATTTTAGTTAAACCTATTAATTTAGGAAATCACTTAAAAGCTCAAGCTGCTTCATTAGAAGATCAAAGTATTACAGTAATCGCAAAAGGTACTCAAAGCGCTTTAGAAAAATTAGAAGCTAAAGATATTATCGCAACTGTTGATTTAAGTGGGTATACGATTGGTACTCATGATGTAGATGTTATACTATCAACATCTGATATAAGAGTATCACTTGTACCTAAAGTATCAACTGTTAAGGTAAGAATAATGTCTGAGTAAAATTTTTAATAATTAACTGTGTTTAATACACAGTTTTAATTTGAATTAAAATATGGTATTATTATAGTGGAGGGTATATGAATAATAGAGGTTTTACTTTGGCTGAGTTATTAGCTGTTATTGTTATTTTATCTATAATAGTGATTGTTGCTGTACCTTCTTATATGAGTGTATCTGCTAGTATTAAGGAGAGTAATTTAAGAACTACTAAAGAGATGATTAGTAATACAATGCTTAGATATGCTGATAAATATTATTTAGATGATATTAAACCGGCTAATAATAATTGTATTAGTAATAATTGTTGTAAGTATTATTCAATTAATTATATTAAGAATAATAATATATTTGCAGCTACTAATGGAAGTATAAAAAATCCAGTTACTAATGAAGAATTAATCGGTTATATTAAAGTATCATATAATACTACTAACTATACTTTAGATGCAGAATATAAAGAAAATAAAAATGATAGAGGAAATTGTGGTGTTGTGGAATGAAAAAGATTATTATGGTAATTTTAGATGGTTTTGGAATGCGTGATGAGGAAAAGGGTAATGCGGTAAAACTAGCTAATATGGAATTTTTTAAGTCTTTATGGGAAGAGTATCCTCATTCTTTGTTAGAGGCATCAGGTCCTTTTGTTGGGCTTCCTGAAGGTCAATTTGGTAATAGTGAAGTTTGTCATCAAGTTATGGGATTAGGTAAAAAGATTAAACAAAGAATCACAATTGTTAATGAAGAGATGGATACTAAGAATGTCTTAAATAATAGTACTTTTCAAGAAATTATTAATAGGCTTAATATGTATGATGGGACCTTACATTTAATGGGGCTTACTTCTGATGGAGGAGTACATAGTCATATTAACTATATGATTAAGTTAATAAAAATTTTAAAAGAACAAGGTGTTAAAAGGGTTGTATTTCATGCGATTACAGATGGCCGTGATACCAGTACTAGATCTAGTTTAAAGTATTTAGATGAAATAAATAATTTACTAATAGATGAAGGTATTGGATTTGTAGGTACTGTTAGTGGTAGATATTATGCAATGGATAGAGATAATAAGTGGGATCGTACTTATAAATATTATGATTTAGTAATGAATGGTAATGGTTTTAAAGTAAGAAATTATACTGATGCGATAAATGCTTGTTATAGTAAAGATATTACTGATGAATTTTTACCTCCTATGATGGTTCATAGAGATGCTGAAATAAAAGATAATGATTGTTTACTATGGCTTAATTATCGTACAGATAGGGCTAGACAAATATTAAATGCTTTATCTGATCCTGATTTTAAAGAGTTTAGAACTAGAAAGTTAAATAATTTTAAGGTATATAATTTATTTCCACAAGAAAATGTACCTTATGCTAGTCATTTATTTGAAATATCTAATGAAGAGTTATATCCTCTTGGTAAGTATTTTTCTGATTTGCATTTAACTCAAGCTAGAATTGCGGAAACTGAGAAATATTCTCATGTTACATATTTCTTTAATTCGGAATTATCTAAAGAATTTGAGGGACAAGATAATTATTTAGTACCTAGTCCAAAGGTTGCTACTTATGACTTAACTCCACTTATGAGTGCTAAAGAGGTAACTAAAAAGGTTAAAATGGCATTAGAGAAAGATTATGACTTTATATTAGTTAATTTTGCTAATCCGGATATGTTAGGTCATACTGGTAATTTAGAGGCTACTATTGAAGGTTTAAAAGCTATAGATTATTTGTTAAAAGAAATATATACTTGTGCTGAAGATAATTTTTATAAATTATTTATAGTATCTGATCATGGTAATTGTGATGAAATGATTGGAGATAATGGGGAAGTTATTACAACTCATAGTTTAAGTAAAGTTCCATTTATAATTACGGATAAAGGTATTAAATTAAAAGAAAATGGGGATTTAACTATGGTTGCTCCAACTATATTAAAATATATGGATATAGCACTTCCTAAAAGTATGGAGGAATCTAAAGATTTAATTATAGAAGAATAAAAAGGGAGGAATAATGAATTATAATATTTTAAGAGAAAATGATATTAGAGGAGAATATCCTAGTGAAATAAATAGTGTATCTGTTAAAATTATAGGTAAAGCTTTTGCTTATTATTTAAGAACTAAAAATATAGATACTGCTTTAATTGGTCATGATAATAGATTAAGTAGTGAGGAATTAAATGAAACATTAATAAATACTTTATTAGAGTCTGGTATAAATGTTAAAGATATTGGGCTTGTTACAACTCCAATGTTTAATTTTGCTAGTATTACTAAGGATATTCCTTATGGAATTATGATAACTGCTTCTCATAATAAAGCATCTGATAATGGTTTAAAGATATTTGGAGAAAATTATTTACATTTAAGACAAGAAGAATTAAAAAAATTATATGAATATGTTAAAGAAAATAAAGAGATATCAGGGACTGGTACATTAGAGAAATTTTCTATTCATAAAGAATATGTAAATATGCTTATAAATAAGTTTAAAAAGATTAATAAAAGAGTAGTTATTGATTGTGGTAATGGTACTGCTAGCATAGCAGTTAAAGAAATATTTTCTTCAATATTTTTAGATGTTACATATATAAACTCTGAAAGTGATGGATCATTTCCAATTCATAATCCTGATCCTAATGTTGAAGATAATTTAAAATATTTAAAGGATATTGTTAAATTAAAAGGTGCTGATTTAGGTATAGCAGTTGATGGAGATTGTGATAGGGTTGGTATTGTTGATGAAAAGGGTAATACAATATTTACTGATTATTTAATTGGAATATTTGCTAAAACTATTATACCTTTTTATCAAAATAAGAATGTTATAATTGATGTTAAGTGTTCTAGTGTTATTAATGATGAAATTAAAAAAATTGGTGGAAATCCATTGATGGTTAAGAATGGTTCTGCTTATATAGAAACTGTAATGTATGATACTCCAGCTTTAATTGGTGGAGAGTATTCAGGGCATATTTTCTTTAAAGATGATTTTTATGGCTTTGATGATGGTTTTTATGCAGGTCTTAGATTTGCTAAAATATTAAATGATACTAATTTAAAAGCATCTAGTTTAACAGATGGAATGAAAAAACTTCCTAGTACGGAAGAGATTAGAATTAAAGTAGATGATAATATTAAATTTGAAGTAATTGAAAAGATTAAAAATTATACTAAAGAAAAAAATTATAATTGTAATTATTCTGATGGAGTAAGAGTTAATTATGATGAAGGTTTTAGTTTAGTTAGAGCTAGTAATACAGGGCCTTATATTACAATGAGATTTGAAGCATCTACTAAAGAAAAATTAGAAGAAAATCAAAATGAATTTATGAGTTTATTAAATTCTTTTAAATAAAGAATTGGGGACTATTATCTATTTTAGGTAGTGTTTTAGTCTCTTTTTTTATTGGGGATTGTTTAATTATTTTTTCTTCTACTTTATCTTCATTATTGTTTTTAAACATTGAATAGATATTTTTAACGTTGTTAAATAATGGTTTTGTATCTTGATAGATTGGGATAACTTTACCTGCAATGCTTAATGCTTTAGAAATTCCAGTTAATATTTTTGATAGGGGTAGAGTATTATTCATGAAAACACCTTCTTATTAAATTATATGTTAATTTAGAAAAATGTTTAAAGTTAAAAAGAAGTATGATATAATACAAATAAGAATAGAAGGAAGATATATGGATAAAGAACCTAAAAAAATTACAATTGGATATATATTAAGTTTACCTTTTTTAGGTATTTATCATATTATAGATTTTTTATTAAAACTAATAAATTGGAGTATGATTGGTGTATATACTGTTTTTACTCCTTTAATAGTATTTTTTAAGTATGTAAGTTTAGGGTGTTATTATACTTTATATGTATTATTATTTCCGTTTATTTATATTGGAAGTAAGTTAGTTGATACTATATTTAAAAGTTCATTTAAATCTAAAAATGAAGAACCTACTATTGATATAAAAGAATATATTCCAGATAATGAGGAAAGTGAAAATAAAGAGGATGCTCCTAAGCCTAAGAAAAAAACTATTTCAGAATTATTACAAAAGAATTTAAATGATTTTTATTTAGTAAAAAAACTAAGGGAAAAGCAAGAACAACAAGCTAAAGATTTAATTAGAGAAATCCAAAAAAATAATTATCGTAGTGAAGTACCTATAGTATTTAAATATACAGTTTTAGATGGTAATAAAAAAGAGTCTAATATTTTTATAGCGTACTCCAAGTTAGAGGTATTATTATATTTACAAAATGAAGGATATAAAGTATTAAAAATTGAAACTTCTAAATTACTGAATATTCTTCATGATCCTCAAAAGTCATCATCATTTAAATTTAAGAATAAAGATTTAATATTTTGGCTTACTCAGTTATCTACATATTTAAAAGCGGGTATTCCTTTAACAGAAGCCATGCATATTTTAAGTAAACAAATGAGTAAAGATAAAACTAAGAAAAGGATATTTGATAGTATAGTTTATAACTTAACTATGGGTGAATCTTTTAGTTCAGCTTTATCTAAACAAGGTAAAACGTTTCCAGCCCTATTAATTAATATGATGAAAACAGCAGAAGCTACTGGTAAATTAGAAGAAACTTTGGATGATATGGCTGAATATTATACAGAAATTGAAAATACAAGAAAAGCAATGATAAGTGCGATGAGTTACCCAGCGATTATCTCCGTCTTTTCTATTGCGGTTATTACTTTTATCTTGTTGTATATTGTTCCTCAATTTCAAGGTGTTTATGCATCTGCAGGAGCTACAGTTAATGGTTTTACTTTATTTGTAATAAATTTAAGTGATTATTTAAAACATAACATATTTAAATTGTTATTATATATAATTGCAGTAGTATTAATAATAGTTATACTTTATAAAAAGGTTAAAATATTTAAAACTTTAATGCAAAAGTTTATTATGAGAATACCTTTGATTGGAAATATTATTATATATAAAGAAATAAATATTTTTACTAAGACATTCTCATCTTTACTTCAAAATAATGTATTTATTACAGAAAGTATGAATTTACTTTCAGAAGTTACTAATAATGAAGTATATAAAGAGATTATGTATAAAACTATTTATTATATTGCTAAAGGAGATAAAATTAGTACTGCTTTTAAAGATCATTGGGCAATACCAGATGTAGCTTATTATATGATAGTAACTGGTGAATCTACAGGAGAGCTAGCAACTATGATGGCTAAAGTTTCAGATTATTATCAAACTGAACATAAAACTATTATTGATAGTTTAAAAGCCTTTATCGAACCGGCTATGATTATAATGCTTGCAGTGGTTGTAGGTGGAGTAATAATGGCAGTAATACTTCCAATGTTTGGTATGTATTCTCAAATAGCATAAGGGGGATTTATGGAAATAATTATATTTATTATTGGTTTAGTATTTGGGTCTTTTTATAATGTAGTTGGTCTTAGACTTCCAAATAATGAGTCTATTTTATGGCCTGGTAGTCATTGTCCTAAATGTAATCATAAATTAAAATGGTATGAAAACATACCACTTTTATCTTATATATTTTTGAGAGGCAAATGTTCTAGTTGTAAGGAAAGAATATCTATTTTATATCCATTAGTTGAATTATTAACCGGCTGTTTATTTTTAATAAGTTATTTAATATTTGACTTTACAGAGAGTTTTTATGTAGGGTTAGTATTATCTAGTTTAGTTGTAATTATTTACGTATCTGATTCTAAATATATGATTATTTTAGATAGTCCTTTAGTTGTTTCTTCTATATTAATACTATTAATTAAAGTATTAATGTTAGGACCAATTGAAGGATTAAAGAGTTTACTTAGTGGATTATTAGTATTTGGTATTATGTATTTGCTAATGCTATTTGGTAATTTTGTATTTAAGAAAGAAACATTAGGTGGTGGAGATATAAAATTATCATTTGTAGCGGGTCTTGCATTAGGACCATCTTTAGGGATATTTTATATTGTAATTGGAGCTTTTTTAGCTTTTCCATACGCTATATATGTAATGGTTAAAAATAAAGAAAATATGCTTCCTTTTGGACCATTTTTAGCAACTAGTATGTTACTTATTTATTATAATCATGATGCATTTGCTAAACTATTAAACTTACTATTGGGATTAAATTAATAAAATGCCAATAATTTGATAAAATATAATCATTAGAGGAGATGTGAAAATGGAAAAGAAAAGTAAACTTATATTAAGCATATCTATAATTGGCTTATTATTAGTGTTTTTAACAGGGTCGTATGCTTATTTTAGTGCAAGAATAACAGGATTAGAAAACGCTAGTACATTGAGTATACGTGGTGGAACTTTAGAAATACACTACTCTGAAGGAAATGAAATAGTTGAAATATCAAATGTTTATCCAAGAGAGGAAGCATGGCTAACTAAAACTATTACATTAATTGGAAATAATAGTACTGATTTGAATATGGGTTATGAATTAGGGTTAAATGTAACATCTAATACTTTTGCAAATGGTGAAATATCATATAGTATAACAAATACTAATAGCGAAGAAGCTCCTGGAGCACCAGTAGAAAATCAAAAATTTGTTGGAATAACAAATGAAATTGGAACAACTCAAACTATAGGGAATGGCGTGTTTATAACTGGGCAAAATCAAGTGCATGAATACCTTTTAGAAATATTTTTCTTAGATACGGGAGAGGATCAAAATGATTCACAAGGAGCAATATTTAATGCTAGATTAACTATATTGGAATCACCTGCAAATAATACTCCATTTCATAAAAAAAGATGTTATACTGATGATTATACATATGGTGTAATCCCCGAAGATGGGACTGAATTTACTGATGGGATTTATACATATGGATATAATAAAGTCCCATTTTGGTTTTTAGTAGCCGGCTGGAACGGTACTAATAGTTCACAAAATGGATGGGGTGTTATATTAAATAATAATCGTTCAACAGCTGCAATAAGTCATGGACCATGTGAGTATGTTAATAATTTGCCAGTTGTTAGCTTGCAATACTTATATTCTAATAGTTATTCTAGTTCAATAGATTTAAGTTCATTTGATACCTCAAATGTAACTAGTATTCAAGGAATGTTCTATTTAAATAATTCTAATTATATAAATTTAAATAACTTTAATACATCGAAAATAACTAATATGAATGCTTTATTTTCTGAAAGTAAAGTCATATCATTAGACTTAAGTTCATTTAACACCTCAAATGTAACTGATATGAGCCGAATGTTTTATGAAAGTAGAGTTGTCAATCTCGATTTATCTAATTTTAATACATCTAATGTAACCACTATGGATGAAATGTTTTATTCTAGTTATGCAAAAGCAATTGATTTATCTAGTTTTGATACAAGAAATGTTACTAATATGAATTCAATGTTTACTAAAAGTAACGTTAAAACTTTAGATTTGAGTTCATTTGATACATCTAAAGTAAAAGGCATGTCACACATCTTTGAAGGAATTAAAGCTACTAGTCTTAATTTAAGTAATTTCGTAATATCGAGTGAAGTGAATGTTACTGATTTTTTTACTAATGTTCAAAATCTAAAATATTTAATAACTCCTCGTAGTATTGATTCATCTAAAATGATAGCTTTGCCTACAAGTTATTATGATTCTTTAGGAAATGAATATACACAACTTACTTCATCAACTCCAGCATCTACTATGCTATATAAATCTTCCGATATAATGTATGATTGGGATTTCCCTAGTAATGTTGAATGTCAAGAAAATAATAGTTCATCAACATGTAATATATTATTAGTTAAAGGTAATTCTTATAACTTTAACACTAACGTATTATCTGCCAACAAATTAGGAACTCAGTTAAATGTAAGTACTGTTAACAATACTGTTTTATTAGATGAAGAAGGAATGTATCAAGTAAATTATACGATAACTGATACCGATTCAAGTATGAAAAATGCTACATTGTACTTAAATGTCACTATTTTTAATGATAATATGCCTAAATTTGTTTTCAATAGTTCATATGGTAATGTAACAGAAAATGTCACTCAAATAAATATAAGCGATGATGTGTATGTAATGCCAGATGTTAATGCAACGAAAGCAGATGTTATAGGATCAATTACTGTTGACGGACAAACTGTTTATGCTCCTATTGTTGCTACTTATTCCAACTCTGGTCAATCTCCATATAATGTTTTTTATCCTCTATTTAGTGGGGTAAATATTTATGAAAGCATTAATAATGAAGTAGTACATTATTCCAACAATACAATGAGTAAACCAAACCAGTTATCTTGGATTGATTTTTATGACTCTGAAGGAAATGTTTATGATCCAATTAATCAGGTTGGAATGGGTGATTATAATTATACGATGGAATACGGTGGTTTATATCGCTCAACTAATGATTTAACTTCTAATTTAGCTGCAAATACTTATTATGTAAAGTATTCTTATGAAGACAAAAATGGCAATATTTATTATTATTTTATTGGGTATAAACAGGCCGCCTATGGTACTTCTTGCTTTACTGCTGGAACACTAATAACTTTAGCTAATGGAAATAAAAAAAGGATAGAAGATTTAACTTTTAATGACAAAATACTTGCATATGATTTTATGACTGGTAATTATGTAGAGAAAAATATTTCTGTTCTCGTATATCATGGAAATGATTTATATACAGTAAATAATCTTAAATTTAGTGATGGAACTGTGCTTAAGACGATTGGAGATCATGGTGTATTTGATTATGATTTAAATAAATTTGTATACATAAATGAGGAAAATTATCAAGAATATATTGGTCATAATTTTGTTAAAGGTGAAAATAATTCGGTAGTTAAATTAGAAAAAGTTATTTTCACAAAAGAATACACTGGTAGTTATTCATTAAGTTCATCAAAAACTAGTAATGCAATTGCTGAAGGTATGTTAACTGTTGCTCCACCAGAAAACTTCTATAATTGGATAAAGATGGATGGAAAAATGCATTATGATGTTGTAGGCTTAGAAAAAGATATTGAAAAATATGGATTATATACTTATGATATATTTAAAGACTACGTAACAGAAAAACAATATGAAGATTTCAATGGTGCATATTTAAAAATACCAGTAGAAAAAGGATATTTTACTTTTGATTATATATTAGAATTAATAAAAGCATATTCTAATTATATGCCTAAATTAAAATAGACATAACAGTCTATTTTTTTCATATTATTTATTATGAAAAAAATTATAATTGTGTTATTATTTTTATTTATTCCAGTTAAGGTCTATGGTATTAGTGCATCTTCATATATAGTTATGGATAGTGATACAAATAGGGTATTAGAAGGGTCTAATATTCATAAAAAATCTTTAATAGCGTCAATTACTAAAATTATGACTAGCATGGTAGTTATTAACAATGGTGCTTTAGATAAAACTGTTACCATTGGTGATGAAGTATTAAAAAGTTTTGGTAGTGGTATTTATGTGTCTGTTGGAGAAAAAATAAAGAAGGAAGAACTATTATATGGATTAATGCTTAGAAGTGGAAATGATGCTGCTATTTCTTTGGCATTTGATACTGGTGGATCTATGGAAGGTTTTGCTAGTATGATGAACAGTTTAGCATCATCCATTGGAATGAAAGATAGTACTTTTGTAAATAGTTCTGGCTTAGAAGATAGTTATGGAGAAAATTATAGTACTGTTTATGATATGGCCCTTTTATCAAGTTATGCGATTAAAAATGAAGAATACCGTAAAATTGTAGGAACTAAAGATATAACAGTTAAAACTGATTTAAAGACTTATGTTTGGCATAATAAGAATAGATTGTTAACATCTTATAAATATTGTATTGGAGGTAAAACTGGTTTTACAGAAAAAGCTAGAAGAACATTAGTTACTAATGCATCTAAAAATAATGTTAATTTAACAGTAGTAACTTTTAATGATGGTAATGATTTTAGTGATCATAAGAATCTATATGAAAAGTATTTTAATATACTTAAAAGCTATCAAATATTATTTGCAGGTAAAATTGAAACTAAATACCCTAATACGTTTATTAAAAATGATTTTTGGATGAGTTTAACTGAAGAGGAGTCTAATAAAATAGAAATAGTTATTAATTATTATGATGATAATGTTACTAATATTGTTGGTTATGTAGAAGTTAAATTGGATGGTAAAACTTATTACCGAGAAGATATTATTAAAGAAGAAATAATAAAAGAAGAAAGAATATCTTGGTGGGAAAAGATAAAAAGAAAGATTGCTAGTCTATGGTAAATGTTATTTGGGGATTATTTATTGTTATAGGAATTCTTTATAGTTTTATTAATGGTAATTTTGATTTAATAAATTATGAAATATTAGAATCTGGTAATAGTGCGATAGATTTAATATTAGATATTATGCCCTTATTAGTAATATGGATGGGACTTATGCAAATAGCAGAGAAGTCTGGATTAATTAATAAGATTGCTCATTTAATGACACCAATTTTATCTAAACTATTTCCAAGCATTCCAAAAGATCATGAGTCATTAGGTTATATTGCCAGTAATATAGCGATTAATATGGCAGGATTAGGTTCAGCTGCTACACCTTTTGGACTTAAAGCAATGGAAAAATTACAAGAATTAAACTCAGATAAAAAGAAAGCAACACCTGCTATGATTACATTTTTGGTATTAAATACAAGTGGTGTTACGATAATTCCAACTACAATTATATCTTTAAGACTTGCATCAGGAAGTGTAGATCCAACTAGTGTTATTCCAACATGTATATTAGCAACATTGTGTTCTACAATTGGAGGCCTTACTATTGATTATTTAATAAGGAGACGACATGGGGATAATTAGTTTAATTACTTTACCTTTAATAGTACTTTTTATTATTTTGTATGGCTTTAAGAAAAAGGTTAATATTTATGATGAATTTTTAATTGGAGCTAAGAATGGATTAATAACTTCTTTTAAAATACTTCCTAATTTAGTTGCAATGATATTTGCTGTTAATATTTTAGTTAAGAGTAATATTTTAAATGATATATTTGATTTTTTAACTCCTTATTTAAGTAAGATTAATCTTACTAGTGATATTATTCCAATGTGTTTTTTAAGAAGTATTTCTGGTAATAGTACTTTAGTACTTATGATAAATATATTTAAAAATTATGGACCAGACTCTATTATGGGACTTTTAGCTAGTACAATTCAAGGATCATCTGATACAACTTTTTATGTAATTGCATTATATTTTGGAAGTATTGGTATAGTTAAGAGTAGATATGCTCTTCCTGCTGGGTTATTTGCTGATTTTATTGGCATTATAGCATCATTTATTTTAGTATATTTATTCTTTGGTTTATGATAAAATACCTTTAGAAGAGGTGTTTTTTAATGGAACGTTTACAAAAAGTAATAGCAGCATCTGGTTATACATCTAGAAGAAAAGCAGAAGAATTAATATTAAATGGAAAAGTATTAGTTAATGGAGAGGTAGTAAAAGAATTAGGAACTAAAGTTAGTGGTAATGATGATATAGTGGTTAATGGTGTTCATTTATCTAAAGAAGAGCATGTTTATTATTTACTTAATAAACCAAGAGGAGTAATATCTGCAGTATCTGATGATAAAGAAAGAAAAACAGTAGTAGATTTAATTGATACTGATAAAAGGATATATCCGATAGGTAGGTTAGATTATGATACAACTGGTATTATATTACTTACTAATGATGGAGAACTTGCAAATGTATTAATGCATCCATCTAATAAAGTACCTAAAACTTATGTGGCAAAACTATCTCATGCTTTAAAACCATCTGATTTAATGAAATTAAAAAGTGGTGTTATAGTGGATGGTATAAAATGCACTCCAGAAAGAGTAAAAGTTAAGAAAACCGATACCTTAAAAGATTATTCTTTAGTAGAAATAACTATTATTGAAGGAAGAAACCATATCATAAAAAATTTATTTAAAGAATTAGGCTATTTAGTAGATAAACTAACTAGATGTAATTATGCATTTTTAAACTTAGATGGTCTTAAAAGTGGTGAATATAGACCTTTAACAATAAAAGAAGTGAAGAAATTATATGAATATAAAAATTAATTCTTATGATCATGAAGGAAGAGGAATAGGAAAGATAGATGGCAAAGTAGTTTTTGTTCCTAATACAATTCCAGGAGAAGAAGTAGAAGTAGAAATAATAAATAATAAGAAGAATTACTTAGAAGGTAAGGTAATTAATTATTTAACTAGGTCTTCTAAAAGAATAGAAAGTAAATGTCCTTATTTTGACAAATGCGGAGGATGCTCTTATTTACATTTAGATATATTAGATGAAGAAAATGTTAAAAAGAATAATGTTATAAACATAATAAAGAAATATGCTAATTTAGATATTAATCCTACATTTATATCATCTAAAGAATATAATTACCGTAATAAAATAGAGCTTAAAATTAAAGATAATATGTGGGGTTATTATAATAATTCTTCTCATGATTTTATTAGGATAGATAATTGTTTAATAGCAAAGAAATCAATTAATAATATTATTAATAATAGAGATTTATTTAAAATAAATAATGGTGAAATAGTTATTAGATCTAATTATAATGATGAAATTATAATTAAAATTAATACTTATGATGAATATAAAATAGATATTGATAAATTAAGAGAAAATAATAAAATTGTAGGTATTATTGTTAATAATAAATTAGTATATGGAGAAGATAGTTATATTGAAATGCTAGGTAAGTATTTATTTAAAGTAAATATTAATTCTTTTTTTCAAATTAATCTGGATATTTTAAATAAAGTATTTGAATTAATAGGCAAAGAAACTAATGGTAATGTAGTAGATTTATATTGTGGTGTGGGTACACTTGGAATTGCTGCTAGTAAAGATAAACTTTATGGTATTGAAGTTATACCAGAAGCAGTAAAAGATGCAATATATAATAGTAAAATTAATAAACAAGATAATTTATATTTATTAGGTGATTCATCAAATATTAAAGAAATTAAGGATAAGATTGATACTATTATAGTAGATCCTCCTAGAAGCGGATTAAATAAGAAAACTTTAGATAATATAACTAGTATTTTAGCTAATAAAATAATATATATGTCATGTAATCCTTTAACATTAGCAAGAGATTTAAATGTTTTAAGAGAAAATTATAATGTTGAAGACTTTTATATATTAAATATGTTTCCTAGAACAAAGCATGTTGAGTGTTTTTGTATTTTAGAAAGAAAGTGAAAAAATGAAAAATGAAATTGTATTATTTGAAAATCAAGATGTAAAATTAGAAGTTAATATGAAAGATGAAACAGTGTGGCTATCTCTTGAACAAATAGCAAAATTGTTTGATAGAGATAGGACAGTTATAACAAGACATATTAATAATATTTTTAAAGAGGAAGAATTAAGTCGAAGTGAGGTATGTGCAAAAATTGCACATACCACGAAGCATGGCGCAATCAATGGAAAAAAACAAACTAGGAACCTTGATTATTACAATTTGGATGTCATTATAAGCGTAGGTTATCGAGTAAAATCACAAAATGGTATAATATTTAGAAAATGGGCCAATAAAGTTTTAAAAGATTATTTATTAAAAGGTTATGTAGTTAATCAAAAAAGATTAGAATATTTAGAAAAAACAGTTAAGTTAATTGATATTGCTAATAGAATAGATGACAGATTAGAAAATAATGATGCAAAAGAAATATTAAAAGTTATTGGAGAATATTCTAAAGCTTTAGATTTATTAGATGATTATGATCATAAATCATTATCGAAACCTAAAGGTGATAATAGCAATATAAAAATTAGATATGAAGATTGTATAGATATAATATCTAAATTAAGATTTAATGAAAATAGTGATATATTTGCTATAGAAAGAGATGAAGGATTAAAATCAATTATTGCTAATATATATCAAACTTATGATAGTAAAGATGTGTATGATAGTATTCAAGAAAAGGCTGCAAATTTCTTATATATGATTGTTAAAAATCATGTTTTTATCGATGGTAATAAAAGAATAGCAGCAACATTATTCATTTATTTCTTACAAATATATAATATTTTATATAAAGAAAAGAGACAAATAATAGATAATAATACATTGACTGCTTTAACATTATTGATTGCTGAATCTAATCCTAAAGAAAAAGATACTATTATTGATTTAGTAATGAATTTTTTAGTTTAATTGTTAAGAAAATAAGCAGTATATAAAAATATCAATTAAACGAAATGTAGGTGAATAAATGAAAAAGTTAGATATTGCTTATGAAGATAAATATTTGCTTATTGTAAATAAACCGGCTAAATTATTGACAATTGCTGGAAAGAATAATGAAGTTAATTTATATAGTGAAGTTTATGATTATTTACATAAAAAGAATCAAAAAGTGTTTATTGTAAATAGATTAGATAAAGATACTAGTGGGTTAGTTGTATTTGCTAAAAATGAAAATGTAAAAAGAAAAATGCAGGATAATTGGGAAAATGTAGAAAGAAAATATTTTGCAGTTGTTAATGGAATACTGAATAGGGATGGTTATGTTGAATCTTATTTAAGGGAAACTAAAACTCTTTTAACGTATTCTGCTAAAAGTGGTAAATATGCTAAAACAATTTATAAGGTAATTAAATATAATAAAAAGTATTCTTTATTAGAAATAAAATTAGTTACGGGAAGAAAGAATCAAATTAGAGTACATATGGCAGATATTAAACATTCAATAGTAGGTGATAAAAAGTATGGCTTAAATAATAATCCAATTAATAGAATGGGGTTACATGCTTATTATTTATCTTTTAATCATCCAGTTAGTAATGATTTAATTGAGATTAAAATTAATATGCCTAAAGAATTTGAAAAATTAGTAAATTAAAATGTTACCCTAAGGCAACATCTAACATCATCATAATTATAAATCCAATTACTAAATAAAGAGCCATGTGTTCTTTTTTTTCACTTGCCATACTTTCTGGAATTAATTCGACTACAGTTACATAAAGCATTGCGCCAGCTGCAAATGATAGCATAATAGGTAATATCATTTGTGCTTTTGATACAATAAGTGAACCTAATACAGCTGCAATTGGTTCTACTATAGCTGATAACGCTCCAATTAAGAAAGATTTAAATTTAGAGCATCCTTCTTTATATAATGGAAAACTTATAGCAGATCCTTCAGGAAAATTTTGAATACCTATTCCAAGGGCTAACATTAATGCACTTATAACAGTTGCATTACCAATTCCATATTTAGCCGCTCCAAAGGCAATGCCAAAAGCAAGACCTTCTGGAAAATTGTGAATTGAAATTGATAATATTAAATTGTTTATTTTTTTAGCATTAGGATTCTTTTTAGTATATACTTTATCACATAAGAATAAAAATAAGCATCCCATAATGATTCCTAAAGAGCAAATTAACCATGGAAGATCCTTAGCATTTTCTAAGGCAGGGTTAATAAGGGAAAAGAATGATGAACTAAGCATTATTCCAGCGGATATACTCAGCATTATATTCATTACATTATTATTAATCTTTTTAAATAAAAAGACACAAGCAGAACCTGCCGCAGTTATTAAAAATGTACCTATTCCAGCGATAAGGGCTTGAAGTACCGGATTTAAACTTTCAAAAAAATTCATCATATTTTATAATATGATGAATTTTTATATTTGGTGAGTAGTTTCTTTTATTTCCATTATTACTGGTAATATGATAGGTCTACGTCCAGTTAATTCATTTATATATGGATTAAGTTCTAAAATAATTTGATTCTTTAAATCAACATAAGAATAAGATGATTTTAAAACTTTGGTTACTACTTCTGTTACTTTATTTTCAATTTTATTAATTAATTCAGTATTTTCATTTACTAAAACAAATCCCCTTGTTGTAATATTAGGTTTAATTAATAATTCTTTAGTAACGGGATTTAAATTTATAATAGTTACTAAAATACCATCATGACTCATTAACTGGCGATCTTTGATAACAACTGAACCTATATCTCCGATTCTTGAACCATCAACGTATACATCTCCTGATTGAACTCTCTTAGTAAGTTTAACACCTTCTTTAGATAGTTCAACTACATCACCATTTTTACATATAAAGATATTTTCTTTAGGAATATCACATAACATGGCTAAATCAGCATGTTTTTTAAGCATTCTATATTCTCCATGAATTGGCATAAAGTATTCTGGTTTGATAAGTCTTAACATCCATTTTAATTCTTCTTGTTTAGCATGACCAGAGGTATGAATATCACTAAGTTCTGAATTAGTATATACTTTAACTCCTTTTAAGTATAATTTGTTAATTATACGGTTAATTGAAGCCCGATTACCTGGGATTGGGTTAGATGAGAATACAATAATATCATCTGGCATTAAGGTAACTTGTTTATGAGTGCCATTTGCGATACGTGATAAGGCTGCTAGTGGTTCACCTTGAGAACCAGTACATAGTATACATATTTGATTCTTTTTATAATTTTTGGCTTCATTTGCATCGATAAATATTGTTTTATCGGTTATTAGATTATTTTTAAGCGCTATTTCTTTAGCATTTTCCATAGATCTACCAAATGTTACAATTTTACGATTATTTTTTCTACATGTTTCTACAATATGTTTAATACGATAAATATTAGATGCAAATGTTGCTATTATGATTCTTGTTTGATGTCTTAAAAATACATCACCTAATGCTTCGTCTACAATACTTTCAGAAGCAGAAGATCCAGGACTCATTGAGTTTGTACTTTCACTAAGAAGAAGTCTTACACCTTCCATACCTAATTTAGCCATTTTATGAATATCAGCCATTGGTCCAATTGGAGTTAAATCAAATTTAAAGTCTCCTGTTTCAAATATAGTTCCATTTGGTGTTTTGATACAAATAGCAAAACTATCTGGTATAGAGTGGGTAGTAGTTACAAAAGATACTTCAAAATGTTTGAATTTTAAAATTGAATCTTTATTATATTCTTTTAAATTAGGGTAATTAATATTACGGTCAACAAATTTTTTATAAATCAAATCTAAGGCAATTTTAGATGCATATATAGCAGGTATATCTACATTTTGAAGTAAAAAAGTAATACCACCAATATGATCTTCATGTCCATGAGTTATTATTAAAGCCTTGATTTTGTTTTGATTTTGTTTTAAATAAGCAACATCTTGAATTACATAATCAATACCTAATAATTCACTTTCAGGAAACATTACTCCCGCATCTATAATAATTATTTCGTCATCATGCTCAATAACGTACATGTTTTTACCGACTTCACCAAGTCCACCTAAAGCAAAAACTGTCGTAACTTTTTCAGTATTATTCATTAAAATTCCTCCTCAAATAAAAAATAATAAAAGTTCTTTTTAAGCTTTTTAATTATAATACTTTTTTATCATTTTGTCTAGTGGTACTTATATTTGAGATTAGATAAATATTAGATTTTAAAAAATACTAATTATTAAAACTTATTAACAAAATTAAGGTAGTTATCAACAAAATATCAAAATAAAAAAGGAAATAAGCCTTTTATAGTTAACATTAACTAATAGGAGGTGAAAAATGAAAAGATTTATTTTAATGATATTTTTTTCTTGTTTAATATTAAATGTAAAGGCGGAAACTTTTTATACTAATTATGATTTAATAGAGGAAAAATCGTTAATTTATAAAGAAGAATATACTAAAAGTGAACTTTATAAGATGGAAAGGTTTGACGGTTATAATAATTATAAAGAATATAGAGTGAATGAAGGGTATTATAGAATTGATAATGCGCCTTATTCTTTAAAATATCGTGATAGTTTAGATTATATATATCAAGATGTGTATAAAAGAAGTAATCCTAGTAATGTAAACGCACAATATCGTACTAATATAATCGCTAATATGAAATCTATAAGATATATAAGATTTAATGATTTTCATATGCCAGATACTATTTTAAAAGCAATTAAAGTATATTATGAAGATGAAGAATTAAATTATGAATATGCTTCAAATAATTATAACTTTAAAGATAAATTAGTTCAAAGTAATGAAATCACTATTGATTTAGGAGCATTTTATGATTTAGAAAAAATTAAAATAAAAATGGATTTATATACTGATAAATTATCTAGAAAAGCTTTTATGATTAATGTTAGAAGAGAAGCCTATTATCGCGGCGTTCCTTATAATGCTTTTGAAAATGAATTATTTCAAAGTATAACAGAAGAAGAATATATTATTGATTTTAAAGAATCTAATGATTTTTATAGTTTATTAGATAAAATATCTTGGATAAATAAAAATAATTTTTCTGATCGGGGTGTATCTTATTATTTAGATCAAGTTAAGTTATATAAACACTATAATTTGAAAAGGGATTATTTAAATATTTATACTATGGAAAAAATGAATGGTTATAAATTAGATTATAATGATCATAAATACTTATATGATTATTATAAAAGAGATTATATTGATGTATTAGATGAAATTAATAATAAAGATGATTTAAAAAATATAATAATATCTTCATCTATAAATAAAAATGATATTAATATTAGCTTTTATTTTAATGATGAGAATCCTCTTAAATTAGTGGCAGTATTTACTTATCAAGATTATACATTTTTTAAAAAATATAAATTAAATAATGATTTAATGGATAAAAAAGAAGAAATAGAAAAGGAAATAGTAAAAAAAGAAGAAAAAGAATTACAAGATAATAAAACCAATAATGATGTAATTCAGATAAGTAACAAAGTAAATAAAGTTAATAAAAATGTTTCTAAAAAAACCAGGGCTATAACAACAACTACTATGAAAAAAACTATTAATAAAGAAATATTTTATCTAGAAAATTGTAAATCAAATTATAAACAATATTTTTATATATCTATAATAATTAACTTATTATTAATTATTATTCTATTTATATTAATGTGTAAATATTTAAAAAATATACGAGAAAATAAATAACAGTTTTGTCGAATCTGTTTAAAAATAATTAAAACTTACTTATATTAGAAGAGAAGGAGATAATATATGCTGAAAATTAATTTAGAATATCGTAAAGGAATATTATTTGTAAGATTAAAAGGTTCTTTATCAAAACTTACTTATAATGCTTTAAATAATTATTTAATTCCAATTATAAAAGATTATGGAATTAAATATATTGTCTTTAATTTAGAAAAATTAGATTTAATTGATGATTATGGGAAATACTCAATAAATATGATAATTAATGAGACTAAAAAGAATCTTGGTAAGGGATATATTTGTAATACCAAAGTAAATTTTAAAAATAATTTAAATATTCTAGATAACGAATTAGCAGTTTTTAAATTAGTTACTATATAGGTGATAATTATGGATAAGGAAACAGAAATATATCAAAAGTATGAAAAATTAATTTATAAAGTGGCCAAAAGTTTTTATGGAGTGGAACTTGCAGATTTATTTCAAGCAGGTAGTATTGGATTAATTAAAGCTATTAGAAAGTATAAACCTGAAATAGGAACCCCATTTCATAATTTTGCTTATATGCATATATATGGTGAAATGTATGATTTAACTAATAAAAGTAGAGATATTAAATTAAGTAAAGCATATCTACAATTATATAAAAATATTCAAATAGCTAAAGCTAAATTAATAGGTTCTTTAAATAGAGAGCCAACTATAAGTGAGATTAGTGAATATACTAAATATGATGAAAGTTTAATTGGTGAAGTTATTCTTTTAACAAGTAGTATGTTTAGTTTAGATGCGGAAAATGATACTTTAGATAGTGGACAAAGTTATATAGATTCAGTAGGTGAAGAACCTGATTATGATAGTAAAATTTTAATTGAAGACTCTTTAGAACATTTAGAACCTTTAGAACAAGATGTTATTAAAATAAGATATTTTGAAGATTTAACCCAAATGGAAACAGCAGAGAAATTAGGAATTAGTCAGGTTAAAGTATCAAGATTAGAACAAAGAGGAAAGCAAAAAATTAAAGAGTATATCTCAGCTTAAAACTACCATAATACTAGTGTGATGTTATGGATAAAAAAGAATATTTAAAATTAGTAAAAGAATTAACTCCTAAAGAAAATAAAATTAAAAATTATTTGTATGCTTTCTTAGTAGGAGGATTAGTAGGTTTTATTGGGGAAATAATTAGACTAATTATATTAAAAACAACAACTCTTAATACTTTAAACGCTTCTTTATGGACTACTTTTATAATTATATTTGTATCTTGTTTATTTACAGGATTAGGCTTTTTTGATAATTTAGTTAGTAAATATAAATGCGGACTAATTATACCAACAACTGGGTTTGCTCATTCAGTGATGTCGTCAAGTTTAGATTATAAAAGAGATGGTCTAATAACTGGATTAGGATCAAACTTCTTTAAACTAGCTGGTAGTGTAATTTTATACGGAATATTAAGTGGTTTTGTAATGGCATTAGTGAAGGTGGTATTAAATGTTTAATTTTAAAGATGTTTATATAAATGATTGGTTTAGTATAATAGGTCCAGTAGAATCTAATCTAAAAAACTATAATCTTAAAATGAATGATTATTATTATGGGGAAAAGACTTTTGAAAAAGCTGAAGTCAAAATGCAAAATGTAGTTTTAAATTCACTTTTAAAGAATCATAAAATAGATTTAGTAATGGGATCTGATTTAATTAATCAAATGGTAATTACTAATATGAGTTTAAGGGAACGTAATATTCCATATTTAGGAATATATTCAGCTTGTGCATCTAGTGTAGGTGGAATAATAAATATCGCAAGTTTAATTGATACTAAAAAAATTAAAGAAGGGTTATATATTACTTCATCACATAATTTAAATGCAGAAAAACAATATAGATTTCCAGTTGAATATGGAGCACCAAAACCAGTTAGAAGTACTTTTACAACCACTGGATCAATAGGCTTTACCTTATCAAAAGAGCCTTCTAAACTAAAAGTTATAAATGGTACATATGGATGTGTTATTGATTCTTATGTTAAAGATGTATTTAATATGGGAGCTGTAATGGCACCAAGTGCAGTGGACACATTATTAAGACATTTAACTTTAACTAAAACTAAAGTAGAAGATTATGATTTGATCCTAACTGGAGATTTAGGTAAAGTAGGAACTAAAATATTTGAAACTCTGTTAAATAAAAAAGGTATAAAGATTAAAAACCATATTGATGCAGGGACTTTAATATATTCAAATAATGAATATTCTGGTGGAAGTGGACCAGCAGTACTACCATTAGTCTTTTTTAACAATATAATTTATAATAAAAAATATAGAAAAATATTATTACTTGCTACTGGATCTTTACATAGCCCAGTATTAGTAAATCAAAAAAATACTATACCATCAATAACCCATGCTTTAACAATCGAGGTGATAAAATGAGTTTAATATATTCATTCTTATTTGCTGGTTTTGTTTGTCTAGTAGCCCAAATTATAATGGATAATACAAATCTTACTCCAGGGCATTTAACTAGTATGTTTACAGTTCTTGGTACAGTACTTGGATGTTTTGGATTGTACGATAAAGTAATTGAAGTAGTAGGAGCAGGTGCTAGTTTAATGATAATTACTTTTGGTAATACTTTAACTAATTATGCTTATTTAGGATACATTAAAGATGGTATCTTAGGATTATTTAGTAATATGTTAACAGGTGCATCTTTAGCTATTACAGCAACTATTATAATAAGCGCTATACTTACTATTTTTACAAAAGCAAAGGATTAAAGAATCACTCATATTTCTTTTGTATATATTATAAAAGAAAGGGTGATTTTTATTTTAACGATATTTAATCCTTTAAATAAAATTATTTTAAGTTTATTCTTAGATAAAGAGTTAAAGTGGACAGATAATTTTAATAATACTAAAAAATTAGAAAAAGATTACCAATGTATAATTAATAAAGAAAAGATGATCTTTAATTGTAAAATAATTAAAAGAAATGTAAATTTCTATGAAGATGAGTATATATTAGATCTGATATTAAAAAATAAAAATAATATAACTTTAATTTATTATGAAGCATCTATTAAATTGCCTTCTAATGACAAACCATTAAATGAAATATTTAGTAATGATGAACTTATCACATTTATATCTATATATGAATCTTTAAGAGGACGTAGCTGTTATTTTACTAAAGATTTTTATTTAGAAGATATATTTAATTTTTCTAATTCTTTATATGAAAAAGATGAACAAAAAATTAAAATTTTAGATATTTAAAAATTGCACGTAAACCCAGATAAATAAAGAGCTTGCACACAATTTTCATTGACTATAAAGCTACTATAAATTATAATTATAAAGAACGAAAAGTTTGAGCGTTAATTTCATCTTTTCAAAATAATCTAGTGATTAAATTGTAAAAGGTGGTGGTACTATGAAAGTAAGAGAAACATTTCTATACTTAATCATAATGACACTTTTATTTATAATAATAGCAATGTTATTTAGATAAAAAAATTACGCTACCTAAGGTAGCGTCAAAACTCTGAAAAGATGAAGTTGACCTACAGGGGGTCTTTTTGTTCTTTTCATTTATATTTTATCATAATACTGAAATATTATTCAATTTACATTTTATATACGTAAATCAAATGTAAATCAGTTTTCTTTTCCTATTATTTTACCTAATATGTGTATAAATATGGTAATTGTTAACAATATATCTATATTTTGTAAGATAAATTCTAATGATAAATAGTTATTAATTAAGAATATATTTATAAATAATAATAAGATAATTAATAATATTAATAGAGGTTTAATTCCAATTATATTTTTTATATTTATAGTGCTATGACTAGTTAATGTATAAATATTGATAAACCAGATAAAGAATAATATATTTTGGGTGTTTTCAATAAAGTCTAAAATAGCAATATTTTTAAATATTAAATATTCTGGATAACGGTAACTTCTTGATAATTCAATACCTAGATTACCTATTATTAGAATAAATATTATTAATAAAAATAGGGAAGATAATAAGTATATTTTATAATTATATTTTTCTTTTAGTTTAGGAAGTACTAATAATGGAGTAGTACTATAAATGGCATATTCAAATGCACCTAAGAAGATATTATTTACAGGATTTATTAATATTGGTTTAAAGTAATCAGTATTTACTGATGGTATTAAAGAACTAAATGCAAATATTATTAATCCTATGAATAATATATTTAAAATAGTTGTAGTTTTAAAGATGGCATAGTTATTTTTGGTTGCTGTATAAAATAATAATATAATAAGTGGTAACATGATAAATAAACTATTAGTTTTATTTAAATAGACAGATGATATTAATTTAGTTATAGTCATAAGTCCTATGATAAGTAAAAATAGATTAGTTATAAAAGAACAAGTTTTTTTTTGTTTTTCAGGTAGTTTAGTAAATAAATAATTTATACCAATACCTATAATAGTTCCAAGGATAATACTAATTATACTATCACTTCCTGATGTATTAACTATTTTTGTAATGCCTAAACCTACAAATAGGGAAAAAGGAAGTAAGAAAACTGATGAGTAATAAACATTATTTATTTTTTTCATAGATATCTCCTAAAGAGTTAAATAATAATCCTTCACGATCTAAATTACAATTTACTTTTATTTCATAATTTAAGTCATTAATATTATTTATTTTTATTCTTTCTTTGTTATAGTATAATTTTTTAAATCCTAAGATATCACTGTTATTAGATAGAGAAATATCTAATAATTTAGAGATATCTTCTTTTAAATTATTACTTAAAATTTTTAATAATTTTTTTACTGTTTCTTGATTTTCAATATTAGTATCTTCTATTTCAATAAATGATCCATTAATATTTAATTCAATAGTAATTGTATTATTTTCATAAGATATTTTAGATTTATTTTTATTTATACGATAAATTAGATTTTTATTATTATAAGTAATTTTTTTAAAATACTGAGTATTTACATTAGTTAATAAGTTATATGTTGTAATATTATCTAAATCTATAATATTAGATATTTTTTTATTATTAAAAATAACGGCTTTATTAATTATGTAATCTTCATTAATAATTGATCCATATGGTAATATAACATCTTTGTATGGAGATATATAATCTTTTAAAAAATCTTGATATTTATTATTTATTAAATTATTTTCTTTATTATCAAAGATATCTTTAATATAATCACCAACTATTTTATCTTTATTAGATATTAATTTAATAGTTTCTTCATAGTTATCATCTACAATAATATTATAGTTGGTACTAAATGATGAATCTCTTGTTAAATAATCTATAATATCATCTAATTTATTAATAGTATCTTGATTTATTAAGATAACATTTAAATCAATGAAATATAAATTTTTATCAATGCTTAAAGATAAATTTTGAATAGCTTTTTCAATGGAAATACCTTTAGATTTATAAATTATAGAGGTTTCTTCTTTTTCATTTTTATTTTCTTCTAATTCAATAGTGATTTCGTAATTATTATCCTGATAATTAATACCCATTAATGTAACTATTCCCATATCATTTAGTTCAATATAATTACATCCTGATAATAATAAGCATATTAGTAATATTATTATTTTTTTCATGAGTCACCTTTTCTTAAATTATTAGTCAAGTATTTACTTCTTTTATGTTCTTCTAATTTTTTACCTCTAATTAAAGTTCTTTTTAAATATATGGGATCTAATGGGGCTACAGGGAAGGTATAGGATAGATTAAAGGAATAAAAAGAAGATAAGTTAACAATTAATAAACAAAGCGCAATACTAACTCCATATAAACCATAAAAAGAGGCTAGTAATAATGAAATAAATCTCCAAACTCTTACAGCATTAACTATTTCAATGTTACTAAAAACCATACTGGAAATAAAAGTTAAAGCAACTATTATAATCATAATGGGACTTACGATATTAGCTGCTACTGCTGATTCACCTAAAATTAGTGCTCCTAAGATAGATATAGATGATCCATAACTATTAGGAAATCTAATATCACTTTCTCTTAGCATTTCACAAATAAATAACATAAAGAAAGCTTCAACTGTAGCAGGAAAAGGAACACCTTGTCTTTGAATTATAAAACTAGTTAATAATTTAGGTGGAATAGTTTCTTGATTATAGTTTATTATGGCAATGTAAAATGCAGGAGTTAAGATAGTTAAAAAGAAACATGCTATACGTAATATTTTAATAAAATTAATGTTATTTCCATAAATATAATTATCACTTATAGGATTAATAAAATCGGCAAGGACAGCTGGAATAATGATAGCAAAAGGGGAGTTTTCTACAATAATAACTATTTTTCCTTCTAATATGGCACTAACTATTACATCAGGTCTTTCGGATAATTTAGTGGATGGGAAAATACTTTTATTTTCTTTAGATAAATATTGTTTTAATTCACCAGCATCTATTATTTTATCGACATTAACTTTTTTTAGTAATTCATCAGCTCTTTTTACAACATCATCTTTAGCTATATTATCAATGTATAATAGGGCAGTTTGAGTTTTAGAGTAAGTACCTAACTGATATTCTAAAGTTTTTAAATGATGAGATTTTATTCTTCTTTTAATTAAACCAATATTATTTTGATAGTTTTCAACTAAAGAATCTTTAGCCCCATATAAATCTTGTTCAATTTGAGGAGGAGAGATAGATCTATCTAAATCTGCTCTTGTTTCCATCGCATAGATTTTATTTAAATATATTATAATTGTATATCCATTATAGATATAATTTTCAAATTCATCTTCATTTATAATTTTAAAATTAGGAGCTGCTAGGATATCTTTTAATTTTTTATTTTTATTTGGATTAGTAATATTTTTTAAAATATAATCATTTACTCTATCTCCAGATGATAAAGTTTCAATATAGTAGATATGAACGTAAAAAAGACCATATTTAATTTTACGATAGATTAAATCTGGAGTATTTTGATAATCAATATTTATTTTATTAATTAAATTCATATTATCACTATGATTATTATGGATTAGAATTTATATATTATGATAAAATTAAGTTAGAGGTGTATTATGGCAGAGTATTATAAAACTCCTGATAGTAAATTAAATGATATCTTTTATGATTATTTTTATTTAAATCATTTGTATAATTATGATGAATTATTAATTATAGATAATGATGATTTTAATAAATTAGATATTAATTTAGATAATTTAGTAATAGTTGATAATAAAGATATAGATAATTATGTTAATGATAATAATCCAATCTATTTAAATATTAAATTAATTAATAATGCTAAAATAATCTATTTAAAAGAACATATTGATATATTAAATGATAATAATATAAAAACACTAATTACTTCATTTAGAGGTAAGATTATTTGTAATTATAAATTATGTAATTATTTAAAAAATTTAAATTTAATTAAAGAAGAATATAAAGTAAATAAAAATACTTATCTAAAAATAGATAAGTATGGAAAAGTAGAATATATTAACATTCTCTAGATACTTCACATTTTGTTTGAGTTTGATTACTAGGGGTTAAATTAGTTTTATTATTAGCGTTATTTTTTAATATATTATATTCTAAATATGCGATTACTCCTAATAATACAAAGATAATAATAATTAATATTAATGTACTTTTATTTAATTTTTCCTTCATTTGAACATCTCCTATAATGATTATAACATAATTATTTATTATATTGAGGATTTTTAATTATTAATTTTTTCTCTGTAATATCAAAATCTATAGTTTTATCATCAAAAAACTCTTTGTATTCAATAATTTGTTCAATTGATATTTTGGCTATTTCTTCAAATTTTAATATATTATTAATTAGATCGTTATAATAAGCTTCAGTAGATTCGCAATTTTCATTTAATTCTATTATTTCTACTAAATCATTTAATTCTAATAGAAGTTTCTTTGCTTCTTTAATATCTATATGAATTAGTTTATTTAATATTAATGTTTCTTCCATATATAATCTATTATAATTAATTGGTTTTTCGATTTTATAGTGCATAATTGCTGCCATAATATTATCATTTCCAGCTAGTAATTCATTTAATAAATAAGCTAATAAAGGATATGTTACAAGTATATAATCATATTGATATATTATCTTATCTTCATGGGTATCATCATATGATTTAGTTCTACCAGTATTCTTAATTTTTAATCTAGTTATTGTTTCGGCAAAGGGGTTAATTAATTCTTGAGGATCAACTGTACTTTCTTTGGTAATGTGCTTTTTCTTACTACAGTGTATAATTAGCTTATCTCTAAGTTTTTCTATTTGTTCTTTATCATATGTTACATTATATTTTCTTACATATCCTCCATCTACTTTAAATACAATCATAATAAAACCTCCTAAATATATATCATATTATAGCATAGACTATTTTTAATTAGAAATGTTTTGATTAGTTATTGATTATTTGATACAATAATAATTGATAATAAAGGGTGATGAAATGTGAATGAAGAATTAAAAAGAATGGATGAGTATTTTAGAGTTTTAAATTATTTATCTTGTGCACAAATATATTTAAGGGATAATCCACTTCTTAGAAGACCTTTAGAAATTACTGATATAAAGAAAAAGTTAGTAGGTCATTGGGGAAGTGCTCCTGGGCAAAATTTTGTTTATGTTCATTTAAATAGGGTTATTAACAAATATGATTTAAATATGATTTATGTATCAGGACCTGGTCATAGTGGTCAAGCAATGATAAGTAATGCATATTTAGAAGGTACTTATTCAGAGGTTTATTCTGATATTACTGAAGATGAAGAAGGATTAAAGAAACTATGTAAAGAGTTTAGTTTCCCGGGCGGAACACCATCTCATGTAGCTCCAATGGTGCCTGGTAGTATTAATGAAGGTGGAGAACTTGGTTATAGTTTAGCTCATGCTTATGGAGCAGTCTTAGATAATCCATCTTTAATAGCAGCATGCGTAATAGGTGATGGTGAAGCTGAAACTGGACCACTTGCTGCATCTTGGCAAATTAATAAAATAATAAACCCTTTAACTGATGGAGTAGTTTTACCAATTCTTCATTTAAATGGATATAAGATTGCTAATCCGACTATATTATCTAGAATTAGTGATAATGAATTAAAAAAATATTTTGAAGGTTTAGGATATCACCCTTATATAGTAGCTGGTTCTGAACCAAAGTCTATGCATCAAAAAATGGCTAAGGTAATGGATGAAGTTATTTTAGAAATTAAAGATATTAAGAATAGAGCTAAAAAAGCTAAAAAGATGGATAGACCAATATATCCAATGATCATATTAAGAACTCCTAAAGGATGGACGGGAGTAAAAACTTATAATGGTTTAGAAGTTGAAAATAGTTTTAGAGCTCATCAAGTACCATTTCCAGTTGATGAAAATCATTTAGAAAACTTACAAATATTAGAAGAATGGCTTAAAAGTTATAAAGTTGATAAATTATTTGATGAAAATGGCAAACTAATAAAAGAACTTAAGGATTTAGCTCCTAAGGGTAATAAAAGAATGAGTGCTAATCCAATTACTAATGGAGGCTTAGTATTAGAAAACTTAAAAGTACATGATTATACTAGTTATGGACTTACTTTTGATGAACCAGGTAGTGTAATTGCTAGTGATATGTATACTTTAGGTAAATATTTAAGAGATATATTAGATGCTAATGATAATATTAAAATATTTGGACCAGATGAAGCATTATCAAATAGATTTAATGAGGTATTTAATGTAACTAATCGTAAATGGAATGCTGATAAGTATGATACTGATGAATTTTTAGCTCCTGATGGTAAAGTTATTGATAGTATTTTATCTGAACATGTATGTGAAGGATTATTAGAAGGTTATTTATTAACTGGAAGACATGGTATTTTACATAGTTACGAAGCATTTATTAGAATTATAGATTCAATGGTTTCACAACATGCTAAATGGCTTAAGATGTGTGAAGAAATATCTTGGAGAAAAGATATCGCATCTTTAAATATTATTTTAACTAGTCATTGTTGGCAACAAGATCATAATGGGTTTACTCATCAAGATCCAGGATTTTTAAATCATATTGTAACTAAGAAAGCTAATGCGGTAAGAGTATATTTACCTTTTGATGCTAATACACTTTTATCATGTGCTCATCATATTTTACAAACAAGAAATTATATAAATGTAATAGTGGCATCTAAACATGAAAGAATGCAGTGGTTATCTATTGAAGAAGCTAAAGAACATTGTGCTAAAGGAGTGGATATCTTCAAATGGGCTAGTGATGAAAATCCAGATGTAGTATTAGCTGCGGCCGGTGATACTCCAACTTTAGAAGTTCTTGCTGCAACTCAAATATTAAATGATAATTTACCAGATTTAAAGGTAAGAGTAGTAAATGTGGTTGATTTAATGAAATTAGTATCTAATGAAGATCACTCTCATGGGCTTACTAATGATGAATATAATGAATTATTTACAAAAGATAAACCAATTATATTTGCATTTCATGGATATCCTCATTTAATTCATCAGCTTACTTATAAGAGATTTAATCAAAATATGCATGTTCATGGATATAAAGAAGAGGGTACTATTACAACTCCATTTGATATGAGAGTATTAAATAAATTAGATAGATATCATTTAGTATTAGATGTCTTAAAATATACTAAAATAAAAGATACTGCTAAAAAGAATGCCTTAATTAAAAAATGTGAAGATACTTTAGAATATCATAGTAGATATATTAAAGAAGAAGGTATTGATATACCTGAAGTATTAAACTTTAAATGGCATGGTAAGAAAGATAATTAAGCCTTATTGGCTTTTTCTTTTAAAAATAGAAATTATCAATTGATAATTTCTATTAAATGTTTTATAATTATATTGGTGATTGTGATTGAGTGTTTCTGAAATAATAACTAAGATTAAAGCATCTATGAAATTAGGAAATTACGATATGGTTCCAACAGTCAAAAATAGAGCTTCAAAGAGAAAGTATGGTTTAACTTTGTATGATATCGAAGATTATATTGCAGGTTTAACTGAAGAAGATTTATATAAAGGACCGGAAAATGATCGAGATTACCCTGGTGAAGAATTATTTATCTTTAAAAAAGAGATAATACCTAAAGTAATATTTTATACTAAATTAAAGTATAAAAATGGGCAGATTAAAATATTATCTTGTCATGAAGATGAAAATTAGGAGGATAGTTATGGATAATAAAGATTATATTAAAGTAAGAAAAGTTAAAACAAATGTTAAAGGGGTTATTATTGAATTTGATGAATATTATAGAGTTGATCCTGATACTAATGAAGAAATATTTGATAGAAATATTGAAATTGAAAATGATATTAGATTATATGATATTTATAAAAAGCAAATGAATCTTTTAACTTCTAATGAAATTAAAAATATTAGAAAAAAATATAATATGACCCAAAAAGAATTTGCTTTAGTTCTTGGTGTTGGGGAAATTACTATTCATCGTTTTGAAAATGGATCTATTCAAACTGATGGTGTCGATTCTATTATTAGACTTAGTGATAATCCTGATATAATGCTTGATTTATTAATTAAAAACAAAGATAATTTTTCTAAAATAGATTATAATAGATTTTTAGAAAGAATTAATGAATTAAGAAAATTAAAACAACATAAAATTGCTAATTTTGATATTAAAGATTTTATAGATTTAAAGTTTAAATGTGAAACGGCAGATAATATTACAAATAGATTAATTACTAAATATAATAATTTTATGGATGGTATTAGTAAAAAATATAATATAGAGGATAACTCTATTAAAGCAGAATATATTACACCATTAAAATTACAAAAACTTTTATATTATATTCAAGGTTTATCATTATATATATTTGGCTATCCAGCATTTATTAATAAAATATCAGCATGGCAGTATGGGCCAGTAGTGGAAGATGTGTATAAAGAATATAAAGGAAGAAACCCAATAGATAGTCCAAAAGATAAAATAAAATTATGTGATGGATTAGAAAAAATAATAGATATAGTAATATCAAGTTATGGACAAATGGAATCAGGTACTTTAATTGATATGACTCATGACGAAGATCCTTGGATTAAATCTATTAATGATGGGATCATAGATAATGAATTGATAAAAGATTATTTTAACAAAGTATATAGTAATTAAGCCTTATTGGCTTTTTCTTTTAAATGAATTTTGTTATAATAATAAGGAAGATGGTGATTAAATGGAAAGCATAAAATTTAAACCAGTGGTTTTAGGAATAGATGTAGGTGCTTATAGTATTGCTAGAACTTTTTATGAATATTATAATGTTAAAACTATTGTTGTAGGAAAATATACTTATTGGATGACTGCTTATAGTAAAATTACTGAACCAAAAGTAGTTAATGATATGAATGAAGAAAAATTAATTAATTATTTAGTTGATTTAATTAAAGAATATGAGGATACTAAATTATTATTATTTGGTTGTTCTGAAGATTATGTTGATATTATTGTAAGAAATAAAGAAGTTTTAGATAAGTATTATGTAGTTCCTACAGTGGATATTGATACTTTAAATAGAGTAGTATTAAAAGAAAACTTTTATGAAGTATGTGAAAAAGTAGGGATAAACTATCCTAAAACTATTATTTTAAATAAAGATAATTATGATAGTTATGATATTAAATTTAAATATCCAATAGTGGCTAAAGCTTCTAATAAAGCAATATATCAAAGAATTAAATTTGATGGAAAAATGAAAGTATTTGTATTTAATAATCATGAAGAATTAGTAGACATGCTTAAAAGAGCATTTGATAATGGTTATACAGATGACTTTGTAGTTCAAGAATATATTGCAGGGCCAGATGCTAATATGAGAGTTCTAACTTGTTTTGCTGATCAGAATAGTAATGTTTTGTTTGCATCTGTTGGAAAGGTTTTATTAGAAGAAAAAGGACCAGATGTTACTGGTAATTATAGCGCTATTATGAATATAGAAGATGAAAAGTTAGTTGATGCTGCTAAAAGATTTATTAAAGAAACTAATTATAAAGGATATGCTAATTTTGATGTTAAGTATGATGAAAATACTGGTGATTTCTATTTCTTTGAGGTTAATGTAAGACTTGGTAGAAGTAATTTTTATATGGCAGCTGGTGGAATAAATTACTTAGCGCCAGTTGTTGATAGTTATATTTATAATAATCCTAAAGATAACTATGATAGTAAAGGATGCTCTTTATATTCAATCGTTCCTTTTTATGTAATTAGAAAGTATGTTAAAGATAAACCTTTAATTAAGGATGTAAAAAAATTAAAGAAAAATAATCCATTAGATTATAAAAAAGATTTTTCTTTAAAAAGGAAATTATATATTTATATGGCACTAATTAATCATATAAGAAAGTTTAGTAAGTATTATGAATAGAATAGTTGGTGTAATAGGTGGTATGGGGCCAATGGCTACTGCCAAATTTATGGAAATTGTAATTAATAATACTAAAGCAAATTCTGATCAAGATAATGTAGATATGTTAATTTGTAATTATGCTAGTACTCCAGATAGGACTTCTTATATTTTAGGTAAATCTAAAAAAGATCCTAGTAAGGAAATGATTAAGGCAGCTAAAAGTTTAGAAAGAGATAATTGCGCTTTTCTAGTAATGCCATGTAATACTGCTACTTATTTTTACGATAAGATAAAAAGTAATATAAATATCCCTTTATTAAATATAGCAGAAGAAACAGTTAATTATTGTTTAAAAAAGAAGGCAAAAAAAATAGGACTTATGGCTACAGATGGTACTATTAAAGCTGGGGTTTATAGTCAGTATATAAAGGATGCAGAATTATTTTTACCTAGCACTTCTGTTCAAAAACAAGTAATGGATATTATTTATAAAGAAGTTAAACAAAATAAAATTCCTAATAAAGATAATTTTATTGATGTAATTAATTATTTTAAAAGTAATGGTTGTGATTTAATAATAATGGGATGTACTGAATTATCAGTTGCTTTAGAACAGTTAGATATTAAAGATGATTCAATCGTGGATAGTTTAACAGTTTTAGCTAGACTTACTATTTTAAAAGCTGGTAAGAAATTAAAATAAAGTTAGTTGACAAACTTAGAGTAAAAGATTATAATTTAAGACATAAAACAAGTGAGGAAGACGTTATAATAATTAGATTTATAGAGAGTCTATGGTTGGTGAAAATAGATAATAGATTATTATATGGATCACTTCTGATGTTACTAATGGATAAGATTAGTACGCTCATCAGCGTTAAAGATTTAAGTGTATGAATAAGTTCATAAACTAAGGTGGTACCGTGCGTATATGCACCCTTAGATTATGGGCTTTTTATTTTTGGGAGGAAAATATGGAATTTAAGGAATTAGACAAAAGAAAAGTTAGTGAAGTTGAAAAAGATATTTTAGCTTCATGGAAAGAAATGAATATTTTAGAAAAATCTACTAGGGGAGATAAAGATTTTGTATTTTATGATGGACCAATTTATGCTAATGCAAAACCTGGTATTCATCATGTACTCGCTAAAACTATTAAAGATTCTTTAACTAAATATAAAGTAATGCAAGGATATCGTGTATATAGAAAAATAGGACTAGATACTCATGGATTACCAATTGAAGTTAATGTTGAAAAGAAGTTAGGTTTTAAATCTAAAGCAGATATTGAAACATTTGGAGTTGAAAACTTCTGTAAGGAATGTAATAAATCTACTGCTGAAAATATTGGAGAAGTTAATGATTTAACTTATAAAATGGGTCAATTTATTGATTGTGATAATCCATATATAACATGTACTAATGATTATATTGAATCTGAGTGGTGGATTTTAAAAGAAATGGATAAAAAAGGACTTTTATATCATGGTAATAAAGTATTATGGTATTGTCCTAGATGTGGAACTGAGTTATCTGCTAATGAAGTATCACAAGGATATCAAGAAACTAGTGTAAATTCAATTATTGTGCCTTTTAAAAAATGTGATGAAGATGCTTACTTTTTAGTATGGACAACAACTCCATGGACTTTAATAGCTAATGTGGCATTATGTGTAAATCCAGATTTAACTTATGTTAAAGTAGAGTCTATGGGATATAAATTTATTCTAGCTGAAAGTTTACTTGAAAAAGTACTTGGAGAAGATGTAAAAGTTTTAGAAAAATATAAAGGTACAGATTTAGTTGGTACTAAGTATGAACAATTAATGCCATTTGTTACTCCAGATGGAGTATGTTTTAAAGTTGTAGCTGATAATTATGTATCTGATAGTGATGGTACTGGTATTGTTCATATAGCTCCAGCATATGGTGCTGATGATAACAGGGTATGCTTAGAAAACGGTATTGGATTTGTTAATCCAGTTGGTCCAGATGGATGTTATACAGAAGGTCCTTGGACTGGTAGATTAGTAACTGATAGTGAACTTGAAATTGATATTTTAAAATATTTAAAAGAAAATGATAAATTATTTAAGAAAATTAAAATTAACCATGATTATCCACATTGTTGGAGATGTAAGAGTGCTTTAATTAGTTATCCAAAACCTGCGTGGTATATTGCAACTACTAAATATAAAGATAAAATAATTGAAGCAAATAAAAAGATTAATTGGTACCCATCTTATGTAGGTGAAAAAAGATTTGCTAATTGGCTAGAAAATATGGTTGATTGGGGAATTTCAAGAAATCGTTATTGGGGATGCCCAATGCCAGTTTGGACATGTGAATGTGGCCATAAGGAAGTTATTGGTTCTTTAGATGAATTACAAGAAAAAGTAATTGAAGACGTAAATGTAAGAGATATTGAATTACATAGACCTTATGTTGATAATTTACATATTAAATGTTCTAAGTGTGGGAAAACTATGAACAGGGTATTAGATGTTTTAGACGTATGGTTTGATTCAGGTGCAATGCCTTATGCTCAATTTCATTATCCATTTGAAAATAAGGGATTATTTGAAAGTCAATTTCCAGCTGATTTTATTGCCGAAGGTTTAGATCAAACTAGAGGTTGGTTCTATGTACTTTTAGTAATATCTACGATTATTTCTGGTGAGTCAAGTTTTAAAAATGTTGTTGTTAATGATATGGTATTAGACAGTGAAGGAAAGAAAATGAGTAAATCAACTGGTAATATTATTGATCCAATTGAATGTATTAATACTTATGGAGCAGATAATGTTAGATGGTATATGCTATTTACTTCACCTGTATGGACTCCATTAAAATTTGATATTGAAGGATTAAAAGAAGTTCATAGTAAATTCTTTAATCCATTTAAGAATACTTATTCATTCTTTCAAACATATGCTAATATTGATAATATTGATATTAGTAAGTGTAATGTCCCATATGAAAATAGAGAATTAATAGATAAATGGATGATTTCAAAGTATAATAAGTTAATTAAAAATGTAACTGAAGCATATGAAGCTTATGATTTAAATATAGTTGTTAAATTAATAACATCATTTGTTTCAGAAGATTTATCTAATTGGTATATTAGACGTAATAGAAATCGTTTCTGGGCTTCTGCTTTAGATGATTCTAAACGTTCAGTTTACATGACTACTTATGAAGTATTAGTTGGCTTATGTAAAATGTGTGCTCCAGTTATTCCTTATGTTACAGAAGAAATATATCGTAATTTAACTGGAGAAGAATCTGTTCATTTAGCATCATTTCCAAGTTATGATGAATCTCTAATTAATGAAAAGATAGAAAATAGAATGGATAAAGTTCGTGATTTAATATCAATCGGTAGATATGTTAGAGAAGAAGCAAATATTAAAGTAAGACAACCATTAAGTGAAGCTTTAATTGATGGGGAAATGCAAGAATTATTAGGTGATCTTATATCTTTAATAAGTGAAGAATTAAATGTTAAAAAAGTATTATTTATAGATGATTTATCTGTTTATATGAATTACACTATTAAACCTAATTTTAAAGTAGTAGGTAAATTACTTGGTTCTAAAATTAAGTTATTTGGAGATGCTTTATTAAATTTAAGTGATGAAGATATTAAGAAGATTACTAATAATGAAGAAATAAAATTAGATTTAGATGGAGAAGAATTAGTTGTAACTCCAGAAATGGTTGATATAAAAATTAATTCTAAAGAGGGATTTAATGCAGGAATGCAAAATAATGATTTTGTTATATTAAATACTGAACTTACTCATGAATTAGTATTAGAAGGTTTAGCAAGAGAAATTGTATCTAAAGTTCAAAATTTAAGAAAAACATTAGATTTTGATATTGCTGATAGAATTAAACTATATTATGATGCTGAAGGTGATGTATTAGAAGCTTTAGAATCATTTGCTGATTATATTAAAGATGAAACATTAGCAACTACATATGAACATAAAGTAAATAATAATGAATTAGATATTAATGGTAATAAAGTATTTATTACAATTGAAAAATAGTGCTTAAAGCACTATTTTTTAATTTTTTTAGTTTTCCCATCTTTATTAGCGTCTTCTTTTAATTTAGGAGCATCATCTAAAATTCCGTATAACATTTTAAATAATTTTTGACGATTAGAACTATAATATTTATATTTTTCATCTAATCTTTTTCTTATTTCATTTAAACCAATATTATCGGTAAATAGTACACATGATTTAAATTCTGCTATAAAAAGATTAAATAAGAATAATTCTTCCATTTCATCTAATTCTTCTTCTTCCGCCAAAGATTCTAAATCTTCTTCAGTCATGGATGCATAAGGATTGTTTGGATTATCAAAGTTAGCTAATTCTTCCATATTTCTATCTAATAAATCTTTTGTTTCTTCATCATATTCTTCATCAAAAATAGATGGATCATCATATTCTAAGATATCATCAATTATTAAGGTAAATCGATATAAGGCATATTTATTATTAATAAAACTAATTTTTTCAGAATTAACTTTGTCAACAAATGCTAATATTGTTTTATCTAGAGTTCGATTTATATTATCTAATTTATTATTTAATAGGTTTTCTTCAATTTCATCATCTAGAAATGCTAAATTATATTTATAATAATTATAAGTTTTTTCTTCTTCATTACTTTCTAATAGTCTTAATAATTCTAAATTATAATGTTCATCATAATATTTCATATAATGTTTTAAAAAAGCAAAATCTAAATCATTTTCACAAATTTTAATGTCAGTATCTTCGGCTATGTCATATAAGTAATCTTCATTATCTAAGGCTTTTTTGTGTAATTTTTGAGCAACTCTTAAGACTATTAATTCTTCTTCATCATTATCAAATGCAACATTAGATATTGTTTCTCGATAATTCTTTTTATCTAATATTTCATATAGGTATTCAGTTGCAACAGTAATTTCATCTGGCATTAAATCAAAATATTCATATAATACTTTTTCTTCATCAATAGTTGCTTTTAAATAATTAAGCATATTATCATAATATACAGTGTCTTTGCCATCGTTTATTTCTAAGGTATTTAGTGAGCTATAGGTATTTTTAATTGTACCAGATATTTCTAATAATTTATTTATAACTTCAGCTGTTTCTTTATTTAATTTAGTTGTAAATTGATTGGCATTTTCTAAATCTTTATTCTTATATTTTGTTAATAATTCTATTTCGTCATAATTATCTATATTTTTAATACTATTTAATAATTTGTTAATTGTATCATCATTTAAAAACATAGTTGATACTCTAATTAATGTTTTATAATATGTTTTTTCATTATCATTTTTAGATTTATTTAAAAATGATAAAGCTTTAATAAACAAGAAGTAACCATACATATTTTTATATTCTTCTTTTTTCTTATCATCTACGTTATATTCAAAATTAATTATAGTGTTTCCATTAAAAGAGTGAGGTAGTTCAGTATATCCGCCTTCTTTTAAAATAAAATGAACATTTGGACTTAAAAAAGCTAAAGTATATTTAATATTATTAAGTTCTTTTTTATTTTCAAGTAATTCAATAGTCCTAATACTAACTTCTAAATCAAAATTTAATAAAGCAATAGCTAGATAAGTATTATAACTTATATTCTTTTTAGCTTCTTTTTTAAAGTATCCATCTAATAAATCTTCAAATGCATCTGAACTAGTTTTAGCCATATTTATTAATTCATTATATATTCTTTTTAAAATTAGAGTATTTTTATTTGCAAAAACTATTAATGAGTTATCTATTGTAGCCGATATTGTAGCTTGTTTAATAAATTCTAAAAATTGTCTAACTAAGTCTTTATCTCTAATTAATTCATATAGTTTGTCTATTTCATTTTCTTGATCAGTTATATAACTTAAAGTATCAAACCAATAAGTAGTATTCTTTTCTTGATCTAAATCTTTTAATTTAATAAATAAATCATATAATTTAGTAGTTTCTGTAAATAAATTATCAAATAATTTTAAATCTTCTTCATTCATAAAACATCCTCCTAAACATTTAAATTCTATTATAGCATGTATTTTTATAAATACTAGATGATTATTAAAATTTACAAAAAAATAAAATGCCATAAGGCATTTTATCTATTATAGTATTCAACGATTAATGATTCGTTGATATCAGCATTAAGTTCACTTCTTTCAGGAAGTCTAATATAAGTACCAGTCATTTTCTTATCATCGAATTCAACATAAGCAACACGATTTAAAGTATTTTCTAATGATAATCTCATAGCTGGATGATTTAAAGATTTTTCTTTAACACTAATAGTGCTTCCTGGTTTTACTGTATATGATGGAATATTAACGCATTTACCATTTACTAAAATATGTCCATGGTTAACTAATTGTCTAGCGCCTCTTCTTGTAGAAGCAAGTCCCATACGATATACAACATTGTCTAATCTACTTTCTAAAAGTTTTAAGAAGTTTTCACCAGTTATACCCTTCATTTTAGAAGCTTTTTCAAAAGTTCTAGCAAATTGTTTTTCTGTTAAACCATACATAAATCTCACTTTATTTTTTTCATTTAACTGAATACCATATTCGCTTGATTTTTTTCTTCTTCCAGTACCATGAATACCAGGGGCATAAGGTCTACGAGCTAATTCTTTTCCACTTTCTAAAATAGAAAATTCATAACGTCTTGCTTTCTTATAAACTGGGCCAGTATATCTTGCCATAATTATTCTCCTTTCTTAGCGAAAGAGTATATTTTATCTATCTTTATAGGGTGTTTATTATCTTTTTCCCTTAGGCAGTTTAAGTTACTAAAGTTATTTCAAATAAACACGTTATAAATTAAATAAAATCCTGCCTCATAAACGCATTTGTATTATATATTAATTATATGTTTCTTGTCAATCTTTTTTCTTAGGAATAGTTACAATTACATCAGCATTTTCTTCTAAGAGAGTAGGATTATTTAAAATATATTCAAATAATTCTAAAGATTTAACAAAATAATATCCATCAGCGATTCTTTCATCTAAATTAAGGCCAAATTCACATACTTTTCTAATCTCAATTTTACCATCTATTACTTTAGCTTCATCTTTTATTTTACCAATAGTCATAATGATGCTATTAGTACCAAAATCAGTTAAATGATGATATATAGCAGCATCTGAATTAATACTACCTAAATTAGATAATAATAAACTAGAATGATATATTGAATTATTAGTTAATGATGATGGTATTAAATCATGATTATCTAAAAATATTAATATTTTAATAATTAACCATCTAATAAATTTAGGTAAATGACCAGCTTTATTAATAAAATCATCAGCGCTGTTAGTTTTTTCTTTTCTAACGTTTTTAACTTGACCACTTATTTTGTCACTTAATGTAAAAATATTATCATCTTTTTCAACATTTATAACACTAAATAATTCTTCAGATGCATCATTAAATTCTTTTTTAGCAACAAATGATAGTTTTACTTCTTTACGATCATAAAAATTATGATTAATTACAAATCTATTAAGTAAAGGTCTATTATAAAATAATTTGCCAGCAGCCATACTAAATAAATGAAAGTAGGTAATATTTTCAGTTTTTTTATTATTCTTTAATTTTTCCATATAACTAACTAAATTAGTTACATCAATTTTAGCATTAATATAAACATCAGAATCTACTCTTTTAGGCATTAAAAAGGTCATTAATGCAAACATTCCATTTTTACTTTTAACTTTAATTCCATCTTTTCTATTCATAAATTTTACTCCTAATACATTAATTATAAAAAAAGTTAGACTATTTATCAAGCAATATGATATAATACTATCGTTATATGACTGGAGGGAATATGAAAGTTTATAAGAAAAGACTACCTAAGAATGTTAAGAAAACATTTGCTTATGAAAAAGGTGTTAAAGTAAAAGTATTAAATAGTTTATACTATGATAAAAAGAAAAATAATAAGAAAGATAACTAATTAATCTTTCTTTTTATTTGCTGAACAAGCCTTTCTTGAATTTTATGATAGGCTATAATAATATTTAAATAATTGTTTGGAAGGAAAGAAGTAGTATGAATGAAAAACAATTTGGAAATTTTATTAAAGAATTAAGAGAAGAAAAGAATCTTAATCAAGGAGAACTAGCTGATGCACTTCATGTTCATAGAACAGCAGTTAATAAATGGGAGAAGGGTAAAGCAATACCTATTAATGATACTCTAATTTTAATCGCAGATTTCTTTAGTATATCAATGGATGAATTAGTTGCTGGCCATAGATTTGATAAAAATGAAAAGAAAGATATAAAAAATAACGCTATATTATCATTATTAAAATCTAATAGAAAAGGCAAAAAAATAAGAATCTATATAACATTATTAACTTTAATTATATTAATAATATTCTTAATTTATTATTTTTTTACAACCTTTAATTCTATTCATGTATATAACTTATATGGAGAAGGAGAAAAATATAAAGTAAAAGATAGTTTATTAATTGTATCTAACGAAAAAGTGTATTTAAGATTGGGAAGTATTACAGAAAAAGAAACATTGAATAATGCTGATTTAAATAAGGTATCTTTATATGTTGATAATGGTAATAATACTAAACTATTATTTACTGGAGATCCTAATGAATTATTAGTTGAAAAAAGAAATAATATGGAATTATTTAATACATTAAATTTAAAAAAACAGTATGATAATTTATACTTAATTTTGAATCATAATGACTATGAAGAAAGAATTAAAATTACTGTTAAAAAAGATTTTCAAAATATAGGTTTATTATTTAAAAATGATGATACAAATAATTATAACCGGATTAACAAAGATTATTATAAAGTTAATGATAAATTTGTGTATGATGAATTAAACGATATTTATACTTATAAAGATGATAAAAACACTATCGTTTATGTAAATAATGCAAATATTATTTATATTACTAAAAAAGGTGAAAGCTATGATGTTAAATATGAATACTCTTTGCCGGCAAATAGTTTATTTGTTAATAAATTGTTAAAGCAAGATATAGTTGAAAGTAAAAAATATTTTTTGAATAATAACGATAGTGATGAAGCATTAAGTGTTTTTGCAGATTTTAAAAGGAATTACTTAGATAAATATTTTAGTGAAACTGGGGTGTGAATTGGTTTCACTTTTCTTTTTCGACAATTTTTATTATGATGATTTCGGAAAGGAGAAGTAATCAAAAAGTTAGTATTATTATTTGCAAGTATTTGCATGGCAGTTTGTTTGAAACATTTTATTCTGCCAGTAAATGCTGATGAGATTTATTATACCAATAGTAATGGTGTTAGTATGACAGAAGAACAATATGATTTTATTGGGGACGTTTATTACGATGGTTATCAAGATATAATTACACCTGCGGAATTTAATCGCTATCAAACTTATGGCTATTTCGGTAGTACGATTACCAAGGTAGTATTAGATGAAGATGACCTAGTTCAAATGGAACAACCTAATCAAATTATGGGTACTGTTCATGAAACGACTGCCAAAAGATTACAATTAGTTAAAATTTGTGGTAGTTATACATGTGGTATTGGCACAACACTAACTTGGAAGGGTGATCCCAAAAAGAAAAGTTGGGACGTAATAGGAGCCCTGTTATATAATAATCTTACTTTAGTTGGAGATGTTACTACTACACTTGCTTATTCTGGTGGTACATTATTATACGGCGATGAATACTATGTAGGTGGCGGATTTGGTACTTCAGTTAAATTGCAAAATAGTACTACTAACATGCAGATTTCCCAATCTTTTGATGTATATGGAAATGGTATAGTATATGCTAGTTATCAACATGCTACTGCAAATATTACAAAGGTAACTAGTCAATTATATACTGTTGGCTTTGGTGGTTATGGTGGAGTTTTCCACTTCTATGGTGCTGCTACAAATGTATATGATCAAATGGGCGGTGTAAATGTTGTAGTAAATATATAGAAAGGAATTTCAAATACAGCTAATCGCAAAAAATAATAAAGATTTTTTCTTTAATACTTCTAATTAAATCTTTATTCTTTCTATATATGTTATTTTAACTTTCTTTTTGCAGATTAGCTAAAAAGTGTTATCTTGTGATAGCACTTTTTATTTGCAATTGTTTATTTGTAATGGGATATTATAACTTATAGTTTCATTTTTATTATTGGTAGCTTTTATTAAAATATATAAGTTATCATTAGTATAATCTTTACATATACGATCATTATTATTAATATTTATATTAATGTTTTTAAAGTAATCTTTTAAAGTAATATTTTTATTGTTTTTTATATTACAGTCATTAATTATAGTTTCTTCTTTATTATTTTTTTCATATAGACTGCAGGTTATAGTTTGATATACTTCATTATTATTTTTACCACAGTATTCAATATTAGATATATATATTACAGTTTTATTATTATTGTATGCTATACTACCATTTAATTTAAAATCTTCACAGTTAGATGATAGGGTTTTAAATATAAAATTATTATCTTTATTTTTATTATTAAAATAAATTAATTCACAAATAAAGATTAATATTGCGATTAGAATGAATAATAGATATTTATAGTTTTTCTTTTTATTAGATAATTTACCATCTAAAATATCATTTATATTAATATTATAATCAGAACATATTTGTTTTAATATAAAGGTATCTGGAAGATTTTTGCCATTTTCCCATTTAGATACAGCTTGAAAGGTAACACCGTATTTATTAGCAAATTCTGCTTGAGTTAAATGGTCTTTTATTCTTAAATCTTTTATTAATTTGCCAATTTGTTCTTGATTCATGATATCACTTCCTAATAGAATTATAGCACAAATTAAAAACCACATCATTAAATGTGGTTGTCTACTAAAATAAAATGCATTCCATGCCATATTTTTACATTATCATAAGCTTTATAATATTTATGTTCTGATGTGGAGTACCATATCTTATTTATTGGATACAAGGTAACATATAAAAAAACATACAAGATAATTGACTTTATTGTTTAAAAATGATTGTATAAAAACACTAACTCAATTGTTAGTGTTTTCTAGTATTTAAAGCTTTAACTTCAAAAAAGTTAGAGCAATATATGCAAATGGCACGATAATCATAGGGGTTAAATCTTTTTATATTCCCTTCCATAAACATTATAATTCTTAAATAAAGTAATAAAACTAACCTAGTAATATCTCGATTAGTAATCAAAAAAATGACTAGGTTTTATGTTATAATGAAAAATGAAGGGGACAGATAAATAGTAATTTGTTAATATGTTAAAATGCATTGCTTGTAGCAACGGCATATTTATAATAAACTGAACTTGATGAAAGGAGAAAATGTATTATGTTAAAAGACAATTTAAAAACGTTAAGAAAAAACAAAGGGCTTTCACAAGAAGAATTAAGTGTTAAATTACATGTTGTTAGACAAACAATTTCAAAATGGGAATCTGGTTTATCTGTTCCAGATGCCGAGATGTTAATAAATATTTCAGAGTTATTTGAAACACCAGTAAGTGAAATTCTTGGAGAAAATATTGAAAAAAAAGAAAAAGATGATTTAAAAGTAATATCTGAAAAATTAGAAGTAATTAATGAGCAATTATCAAATTATCAAAAGGAAAAAAGAAAGAAAAAAATTCAAGTGTTGATAATCATAGATATAAGTATCATTTTGTTATTTATATTGTTAGCAATATTAAATAGGCCTTATCAGACTTGGGATTATAGTATTACCGAATGGGCTATATTAGGAACATTCTATCAAGCGTTTGAATGGATATTTATGAGATTAGCACCTATTGCTGTAGTAGTATTAACAACTATAATATTAATTAAAAAGAATAAATAATTGTAATATTAGATATTACAATATAACAAAAACACTAGCTATTAGCTAGTGTTTTAATATTCTACTGGCAGGGGTGGAGAGAATCGAACTCCCATCAAAAGTTTTGGAGACTCCTATGCTACCATTATACCACACCCCTGTGGATAAAAAGAGTGTAACATTTTTACGCTCTTTTGTCAATTAATCTATTTTATTTTTCTGGCTTCTAAATAAAATCTTTTATCGTAACTATGACCCATTGAAAAAGTTTTTCTTGGTAGTGCTCCATCTAAGATTACGGTTTTAAATAATTCTTCTTTTGCCATAGGGTCAAAGATAATACCGATATTATTTTCTTTACTTCCTAATTCTTTAGTAACATCTTCTCCGTGAATATAATCAATTTTACCATTATGATTTTGAAGATATTCATCTAAGAATATTTGAATAGATCCTACTGCGATATTTGATTTAGGATTTTCAATATATAATGTCTTGTCAAAATCTTTTGTAATTAATTCAAATTTTTGACCATTACCATCTTCATTAATATTATAGTAATTATATAAATTAGATATTAAATCTTTAACATCAACATCAAATAAAACTCTATGAATAGCTTCAAATTCTAAAGCTGGACTATGTAAGTTAACAAGTTCAACTAAAGCATATCTTGCAGGATGATTTAAATATTCTTCAGGTTTTAATGATTCTTTTAATTTTTCATAACAAGCTTTAGCAGTAGCAAGAGAATGATTACCATCACCCATTGCAAATAATAAAATTCCTTTATCTTTTACATTATATTTTTCTTCAAAATAATTTTTGTCTGCTAATGCTTCTAATCCTTTTTCAATATTATTAATAATATTGTTATTTAGTTTATATCCTTTAATATGGCCTCCATTTTGCATTAAATCAAAGTCATATACGATATCATTATCAGTTACTTTAGTTTTTAATGATTCAATAATATTTTTCTTTTCATCATCAATTAATATCATAATATGTGGTAATTCTAAAAGGGCATTTTCTCTTACTTTCATTCTTGGAGGAATTCTTTCAATTACAGTTTTTTCAGTAGCTCTTATTAGGGTTTGAGATCCTTTTTCATATGAGTAATCTTCTAAATCAACAATTCCAATTAAACCTTCACGTATTTTTCCATCACTTTGAGTTCTTTCAAGATAAATCATTGAATCTTGATATTCATCAAAAATATTTTCATTTAGCATTTTTTCCATATTAATGTTAATATTTTTAATTCTATCTTCAACATTATCATCTTCTAAGTAAATTTCTGGAAGAATAAGATTTAAAGTTGATGGAGCATTTCCTACTATATTATTTACTTCATTCCAGTAAACTGGTTCAGAAGTATATTGATCACATGCTACAACGCTCCATTTGTGCATATCAATCTCTTTTTTAGGAATTAAAATATTTCCTCTTTTAAATGGTATATTCATTTTTTTCATCTCCCAGTAGTTAGTATATCACAATATATATTGAAAAACATATTTATTTACAAATAAAAAATAATAGTATATAATTTCTAATTAAAGGAGAACATATGGCCTATAATTCTTTGAAATATTTAGAAGATGGGAAAGTAGATTTTATATTTGATTTATCTAGTTATGATTACAAATCACTTATAGAAAAAGTTCGAAATAGTAGTAATAAACTTAAAATTATAAAAGGATTTTTTCCTTTGTTATGTGATAAACTGCCATATTTTTGTTTTGAAGTTGTTAGAGATATTGAAGAATATAAAACATTTACTTATAATTATTGTCTTAATAATTTTAAAATTAATGATATTTCAAAAGATACTTTAAATCATATTTTAAATGAAAGTGTAGTAGGTAAAAGATATTTAGAAGATAATTTTGAATTAATATTATTAAAATATCAAGATGATTTAGATTTTATATTTGATTATTTATTTAAGAATGTTTTAGATAATTATGATTTATTAAAGAGAATATCTATTTATTCTAATTTACATATAAGATCATTATTTATGATTTATTTAATTAAAAACTATAAGGAAATATCTTTTTTATTTTATGATGATATATCTAAATATCTTACTAGTTTAACATATGAAGAAAATGAACAGTTATCTTTATTTGAACCTTTATTAATGAAAATGGAAGATTTATCATATTTAGCTTTTGTTATATTTGATGAAAATTATAATTATGATTTATATTTAAAAATTAAGAAAATATTATTTGATAATTATAAAACTAATAATTTAGTAAGTTATCTTTTAAAACCTAAAAAAGAAATGCAAGGAGAGACTGCCTATACATTAGTACCTAATTATAAGGGAATAAAAGAAGTTAGAAGTGATATAGATACTTATTTTAAAACTGCTAATAAATCACGTTTTGTTATATATAAAAATTTTACTAATATTATATCTGAAGAATTAAGAAGTAAATATGAAGAATACTTATCTTATTTTAGAAATAAAGATGGAAGTATAGAGTATATTTTTAATGATATTGATAATAGTAATTTAGGTATTATTCTAGAAAAGTTAGTTGATAAATATTTAAGTTTGAGTAAGAATGATATTCATTATTATATTGGTAAGGGTTCTACTTCATATTGTTATAGAATAGGCGATTATGTTTTTAAATTAGATCGTACTAAATGGTCTTTTGAAGAAATTATTTGTCCTGATTTATATATCATATTACCTAATTTAGAAGAAATGTTTATAAGAGATAAAAATGGGATTATTACTTCTGGAATAGAGGTACAAAAGTATTTAGAAAAAGATGCTAAAGATGTTCCTAAAAATATAGTTGGGTTACTACGAAGAGAATTAAAAAAATTAGGATATTATACTACAGATTCATTTATGGATGGTCCTTGTGGAGATAATTGTAGATTATTAGATAGTTATATTGATTCTGGTAATTTAAATCCTCCAGATTGGTTTAAAGAGTATCCTTTAGTATTAGTTGATAGAGATAGGGTATATAAATTAGAAAATAAAAATCCTAAACAATTAAGTTCTACTATTTAAAGCACTAGTTTTTTAGTGCTTTTTGTCATATAATTAATAATATGAAGAAAAGAATAATTGTAAGTTTAATTTTTTTAGTTGTGTTAATAATACTTGTAATATCAAATAATATAAGTTGGTTTGATGAACCTATTTATTGTTTTTTAAATAGTTTTAATTCAGATAAGATGACTAATATTATGAAGTTTTTTACTTTTTTTGCTGAGACTAAAACTATTGTGATATTAAGTATTTTATCATTGATAAGTTTTTGGTTTAAAAATAATAAATCTTTATATATAATTGGTAGTATTGCTTCATCTACAGTAATTAATATAATTTTAAAATTAATATTTAGAAGAGATAGACCTAATCATATTCATTATGTAGTAGAAAATACATATTCATTTCCAAGCGGACATGCAATGGCTAGTATGACTTTTTATGGAAGTATTATTGTTTTATTGTTAAATTCAAAGATAAATAAAATAATAAAATATATTGTTAGTATTATATTAGGATTACTAATATTTATCATTGGAGTAAGTAGAGTATATTTAGGAGTACACTATCCATCTGATATATTAGGTGGATGGTTAATATCATTTATTTTACTAAATATACTTAATGAAATATTGAAAGGAAAAGATTATGAAAGCATTAATAACAGGAGCAAGTAGTGGTATTGGAAAAGATATTGCCAGATATTTAAATGAATTAGGTTATGATTTATATCTAGTTGCTAGAAATGAAAATAAATTAAAAGATTTAAGTAAAGAATTAAAAAATGTTAAATATTATGTTTATGATTTATCATTAGAAGAAAATCTATATAAATTATATGATGAAATCAAGAATGAGAATATTGATTTTTTAATTAATAATGCTGGTTTTGGTTTGTTTGGATTTTTTGATGAAACAGATTTAAAAACAGAACTTAAAATGATAGATGTAAATATTAAGGCAGTTCATATTTTAACTAAATTGTTTTTAAAGGATATGATAAGTAAAAATAATGGTAGAATTTTAAATATCGCGTCATCTGCTGGTTTTTATGCAGGTCCATATTTAAATACATATTATGCTACTAAAAATTATGTTTTAAAGTTTACAATGGCTTTATATGAAGAATTAAAACAAAAGAAAAGTAATGTAAAAGTAAGTGTTTTATGTCCAGGACCGGTTAATACTAATTTTAATGAGGTAGCTGGTGGATATTTTAATACTAAAGGATTAAATAGCTCTTATGTTGCTAAATATGCGATAGATAAAGCATTAAAGAATAAACTAATTATAATTCCTGGTTTATCTATGAAATTAGGGGTATTCTTTAATAGGTTTTTACCATATAAATTACAACTTAAAATTGTATATAAAATTCAACAAAATAAAAATAAATAGTTTTACATATACTTTTAATGTGATAAAATGGACAAGGTGATAAAAATATGTTTATGTTAATTATTAAAACTATTATCATTGGTATTATTGAAGGAGTTACTGAATGGCTACCAATTAGTAGTACTGGTCATATGATATTAGCAAATGAGTTTATTAAATTAGATGTTAGTGATAAATTTTGGGAAATGTTTGAAGTAGTAATTCAATTAGGGGCTATTATGGCGGTAGTTTTACTATATTTTAAAGTGCTATTTCCATGGGGATTTGGTAAAAGTAAAGCTGATACTAAGAAAACATTTAATTTATGGTTTAAGATAATTGTAGGATGCATTCCGTGTGCTGTTATTGGATTATTATTTGATGATTTTATTAATGATAAATTTTATAATCCATGGACTGTAGCAGTTATGTTAATATTATATGGTATTTTATTTATTGTTATAGAAAACCGAAATAAGAATAAAAATGCAAGAGTTACTAATATTGATAATTTATCTTATATTGATGCTTTAAAAGTAGGTTTATTTCAAGTATTATCTATAATTCCAGGAACAAGCAGAAGTGGAGCTACTATTTTAGGAGGATTACTTATTGGATTAGATCGTAAGGTAGCTGCTAATTTTACATTCTTTTTAGCTATACCAGTAATGTTTGGAGCATCACTTTTAAAAATAGTTAAGTTTGGTTTAGCATTTAGTACTAGTGAATTAATAGTGTTATTAGTAGGTATGATTACGGCTTTTATAGTATCAATTATCGCAATTAAATTCTTGCTTAAATATATTAAAAATAATGATTTTAAAGTATTTGGTTATTATCGTATTATTTTAGGAATTATTGTTTTATTATATTTTATCTTTAGATAGTAGAGGTTAGTAGTAAAATGAAAAATAAAATATTTCTAATAATAATATTAATAGTATTATTTGTTTTTGGCATACTATTATATGATTTTAGTGATGAACTGGATGTAATGTTAACTGGACATAAATGGTATTTAGATGAAAATGGAAGTATTTCTATTTTAACTTTAAAAAATAATAAGTTTTCTTATGTTAGGGAAGATGGAAATAAGATAGAAGATTATGCAACATGTACTACTTATCAATTTAATAATAATGTTAGTATGCTTAAATTAAAATGTGATGGTACTAGTAAAAAATTATATATATCTAATTATGATGATTCTAAGTTGGTATTAAATATTGATTCAGAGGAAAAAACTTTTTATAGTAGTAAAGAAATGGCTTTAATTGAAGAATTTAAAGAAGAAAATGATTTAACAGATAATGAATATAAATCTTTATTATCTGTTAATTTTAAAGATGATTTATTTATTAATTATGATAGATTTAATTCTTTATATAAAGGTAAAGAGTCTGTTTATATAGGATTAATAACTAATAATATTAATTATGAAAATGTTTATAACTATCAAGCTTTAAATAATTTAATTAATAATAGTTCTAAAAGTTTTTATTTGATTAATATTGATACTTTAAATGAAAATGAAATAAGTAAGATAAATAAATTAACAAAGGTAGATAATTATAAAGATAAGATATATATTTATGAAGTAAAAAATAAAAAAATAAAATGTAAAGTTATAATAGATATTAATAATAAAAATGATTTAATTAATTATCAAAATATATAAATTTCAAACAATTAAAAATTGCACGTAAACCTAGATAAATAAAGGATTTACGTGCAATTTTTAATTGACTATAATGCTACTATAAATTATAATGATTAATGAACGGAAGTTTATGTGCCAGTATTATCTTTTCGAGAATTAATCAAATGATTATTTTTTGAAAGGAGAGTGATTAGTATGAAACAAAGTAGTTTTTACAAAGTAGTAATACTCTCACTATTATTTATATTAATAATTGTATTATTATATAGATAATTAAAAAGCACAACTCTAAAGTTGTGCTAACCAAACATCGAAAAGATGAGGTTGGCCTTCAGGGGGTCTTCCGTTCTTTTCATTTATATTTTATCACAATACTAAAGTATTATTCAATTTACGTTTTATATACGTAAATCAAATGTAAATGTTATATGTGACTATTAATCTTTAAAAAATAAAAAATTGACAAAGATGGTTATTATTAATAAAATTATAGGGAAGTTGGTGATATTATGAATGTGTTAGTTACAGGTTCTTCTAGAGGATTAGGAAGAGAAATAATAAAGGTATTTGCTAATAATGGATTTGATTGTATAATTAATTATAATAAAAATGAGAAAAAAGCATATGAACTTGCTGATGAATTAAAAGGAAAAGTAAATATTAAAGTTATTAAGTGTGATATATCTAATGAAGATGATGTAAAGAGTATGTTTAATGAAATAGATCATTTAGATATATTAATTAATAATGCTGCTATAGCAGATGATAAGGATCCTTTAGAAAAAAGTGCTTTAGAATTTAATAGAGTTTTACATACTAATTTAACTGGTACTTTTTTAGTTAGTAAATATGCGATAGATAAAATGACTAATGGGGTAATTATAAATATATCTAGTGCTAATGGAATAGATACTTATTATCCAGAAAGTATTGATTATGATGCGTCTAAAGCTGGGGTTATTAGTTTAACTCATAATTTTGCTAAGTATCTAACTGATATTAGAGTTAATTGTATTTGTCCAGATTGGATAGATACAGAGATGAATCAAGAAATGGCAGAAGATTATCGTAAAAAGATTAATTTTATAAAAAAAGAAGATTTAGCATTACTTATATATAAGGTTGCTTTAGATAAAAGCATTAATGATAAAATTATTAAGGTTGGTGATAATAGTGTTAGATAAATTAGTATTAGAAGCGGAAGAAAAATTACAAGAAAAATATAAAGAAATAGATAATATTTGTTTATTAAATAGTAAAAAGATATTAGATGCTTTTCATAAAGAAATGGTACAATCTAGTGATTTTAATGGTACTAGTGGTTATGGTTATGGAGATGTTGGAAGAGATAAAATTGAGGCTATTTATGCTGATGTATTTAAAACTGAAGCTGCTTTAGTTAGAAATCAATTTGTTAGTGGAACTCATGCTTTAACAGTTGGATTATTTGCTCTTTTAAGACCAGGAGATACTTTATTATCTATTACAGGTTTAACTTATGATACTTTACATAAGGTAATTGGAATTATTCCTAATAATAGTTCTTTAAAAAGTTTTGGAGTTAATTATAAATATATTGATTTAATTGATAATGATTTTGATTATGATAAAATTAAAGATAATCTTGATAACGTAAAAGTTGTACATATCCAAAGATCTATTGGTTATGGTACTAGAGATACTTTATCAATTGAAAAGATAGAAAAAGTTATTAAATTTATTAAAGATATTAATAAAGATATTATTATATATGTAGATAATTGTTATTGTGAATTATGTTCTTTAAAAGAGCCTAGTGAAGTAGGAGCTGATATTGTAGTTGGTTCTTTAATTAAAAATTTAGGGGCTGGTATTGCTAATAATGGAGCTTATATTGTAGGAAAAAAAGATTTAATAGATTTATGTGCTGAAAGATTAACTAGTCCAGGATTAGGTGCAGAAGTGGGGCCTTCTTTAGGGCAAAATAGAAGTTTTTTACAAGGATTATATTTTTCTCCTTTAGTAGTTAGTAATGCTTTAAAAGTTAAAATGCTTACTAGTTATTTATGTAAAGAATTAGGTTATAAAATAATTAATGATAATACTTTTGATATTGTATTAGGTCTTGTTTTTGAGGATGAAAATAAATTAATAAATTATGTAAAAGCTATTCAAGCTGGTAGTGCGATAGATGCTCATTTTAGTCCAGAGGCTAGTCCAATGCCAGGATACGATGATAAAATTATAATGGCAAGTGGGTCTTTTACGGATGGATCTAGCATAGAATTATCTTGTGATGGCCCAATTAGATGGCCATATATTGCGTATCAACAAGGTAGTTTAACATATGAATATGGACGCATAGCGGTTATAAATGCTTTAAAAAATATAAGTGGGGAATAAAATGAGTGAAAAAATAGTAAAATGGATAGTTAGTTCTTTAGGGATAGGTTCAGCTTTAGGTATTAAATATTTAATTATATTTTTAATATCATTAATGCCAATATTAGAACTTCGTGGTGGGTTACTTGCTGCCTCTTTATTAAGATTAGATCCAATACCATCTTATATAATTTGTATTATTGGTAATTTAATACCAGTACCTTTAATATTATGGTTTTTAGATTCAATATTTGCTTTTATGAAAAAGCATAATATTTTAAAAAAATTTGTTTTGTTCTGTGAAAGAAAAGGATTTGAAAAAAAAGATAAAATTGAAAAATATGGTTTTTGGGGATTGGTTTTATTTGTAGGAATTCCTTTACCTGGAACAGGAGCTTGGACTGGCTGTTTGATCGCTACCTTACTTAGAATGGATAAGAAAAAAGCTTTTTTAAGCACTATTTTGGGTATTATTATGGCTAGTATTATAATGATGATAATTTCTTATGGAATAATTGGTAATTTAAGATAAGTCTTATTGATAAAATTTTTAAAATATGGTATAAATCTTTTAGAAGGATAGTGTTATGGGGAAATTTTTAAATAAAGATAAGTTTAGTAATAAAACAAGTATTAGTTATGATAGTATTTTAAAGTTAATAGTTAGTTATTTAGCTAATAAATATAATTTAAACTTTTCTTATGAAATTAAATATAATGAAGAAAAAAGATTTAGGGAACATTTAGAAATAATCTTAAAAGAAGATGATAGATTATTATTAAATATAAGTAAAGATGTTAATTTAAAACAGTTATCTTATTTTTATAAATATCATAATTATCAAGGAACTTTAGAAGAATTTTATACTGATTTTAAAAGATTATTTGATGCTATACCAGAATTAAATAATGTTGTTGATAAAGCTATAAATAGTTATAATGAATCTTTATATAGTACTGAAAAAATAGCTTTATTATGTATTAATCCTGGATATATTAATTTAAAAGATATATATTCTTTTACTAAAGATGAAGAAGTAATAATTAATAAATATAATTTTTTTGATTTTTTAGTTTCTTATATGAATGAAATGGAAAATGATAGTTTTAAGTTAGTAGTTAGTGATAAGGAAAATTATAGTATTAGTAATAGAGATTATGGTAAGGGAAATATAAAGTATCGAGCTTATGATATTATGAATAATAAAAAAAGTATTTATCATAATGAAGAGATTCATAGTTATATGGAATTAATAAATGGTGCAGTTAGTAAAGTTAGTAGTAATTTAGATGAATATATTTCTTTAGAAGAAGCATTAGAAGTTATTAATAATTTAAAGAAGGATTATTCTTATTTATGGTTCTTTTCTGAATTATTAAGAACTTGTGATATTAATACTGAATATACAGCTTTAAGTTTAGCAAATTTAACTAAAGATCAATATTATAAGTTTAATTAATTTAGTTTTTATGTTATAATTTTATTGTTAATGTTGAAAAGGGCTTACAACCTTGGAATTAAATCGCGTAATTGCGTTAAAAATTAGAGTGTATGAAGCTTCATAAATTAAGGTGGTACCACGGATTATTATTCGTCCTTAAGTTTAGGGGCTTTTTATTTTTAGGAAGGATGATAATAATGAGAAAATTTGAAAAGGTAAGTTTTGATGAGTTTAAGAAAGATATAGTAGATGATGTAAATCTATATGATGAATATAGTTTACCTAAGAGAAAAACTAAGTATTCAGCTGGATATGATTTTGCATCTTTAATAGATGTAGTGCTTCAACCAGGAGAATCTGTATTAATTCCAACAGGGGTTAAATGTTCTTTAAATAATGATGATGTATTATTAATTGTAGTACGTAGTAGTTTAGGTTTTAAACATAATATACGATTAGTTAATCAAGTTGGAGTAATTGATGCTGATTATTATAATAATGAGTCTAATGAAGGTCATATTTTTATTAAATTAAAAAATGAAGGTGATCATGATTATCATATTGAAAAAGGTAGTGCAGTAGCTCAAGGCTTAATTGTAAATTATCAAACTATTGATGATGAAGAAGAAATAACAAATGATAGAACAGGTGGGATTGGTTCAACAAATGGAAAATAAAATTAATTTATATGATGATTTAGTATGGCGTGGCCTTATTAAAGATAAAACTAATAATGAAGATTTTGAAGAAAAATTAAATGCTGGAGGTATGACTTTTTATTGGGGTACAGATCCAACAGCAGATAGTCTTCATATAGGGCACTATTCTTCTTTAGTAACGGTAAAAAGATTACTAAGGTATGGGCATAAACCTATTTTATTAGTGGGTGGCGCAACTGGTATGATAGGTGATCCTAGACCAACAGCTGAAAGAGATATTTTAGCAAAAGAAGTTATTGAACATAATGTAGAATGTTTAAAAGCTCAAGTTAAAAGAGTAGTTGGTGAAGAAGTTGAAGTAGTTAATAACTATGATTGGACAAAAGATATAAATGTTATGGATTTTTTAAGAGATATTGGTAAATATATTAATGTTAATTATATGCTTAATAAGGATATTATTAGGAGAAGATTAGATACAGGTATTACATTTGCTGAGTTTGCTTATACATTATTACAGGGTTATGATTTTTTACATTTATATGAAACTAAGAATTGCATTATGCAAGTAGAAGGTTCTGATCAATGGGGAAATATTACAACTGGAGTAGAACTTATAAGTAAAAAGTTAGGTAAAAATGCTTATGCTTTTACAATGCCTTTAATATTAGATGCTAATGGAGAAAAATTTGGAAAATCAGCTGGTAATGCATTATGGCTTGATGAAAATAAGACTTCTAGTTATGAATTGTATCAATATTTAATTAATTCTTCGGATAGTAAAGTAGAAGAGTATTTAAAAGTATTTACTTTTTTAACTAGAGAAGAAATTGAAAATTTAATGCAAAGACATTTAGAAAAGCCTGAAGAAAGGCTTGCTCAAAAAACTTTAGCTTATGAATTTATTAAAGATTTAAGAGGCGAAGATGAAGCTAAAAAAGCTAAAGAAACTAGTGAAAAAGTATTTGCTGGAGAAGTTACTTCTGAAATGCCTAGTGCGATAGTTAGTTCTAATAATATTTTAGATGTCTTAGTAGAAAGTAATATATGTCCATCAAAAAGTGAAGCTAAAAGATTAGTAGTTCAAGGTGGAATATCAATTGATAATGAAAAAGTATTAGATCCATTATTTGTTTGTCCTAATGAATTTGTTTTACGCAAAGGTAAAAAGGTAATTATTAAGATTAATGTAAAATAAAAAATACATAAATTATTTCATTTCATTTATGTATTTTTTTAATGTTTTAGCATTTGGTCCAAATATGATTTTTAGTTGGTTATCTATTTCAACAATACCTTTAGCACCTAGTTTTTGAATAGCTTCTTTATTAGCTAATGTTATATCTTTTAATGTTACTTTTAATCTAGACATGTTTACTTCAGTGTCTAAGATATTATCTTTTCCTCCTAAATATTGGACTAATTTATTAATTTCAAAGGTAAAATTCTTTTTATTTAATTTTACTATTACTAATGAAATTAATAATAATACTGTAAATATTATTAAATATTGCCACCACATATTTATTCACCCATTACCATTATACACAAAAATGATAAAAAATAAAATCACTATTTAAAAATTTATACATAAAATATATTGAGTAATGAAAGGGTGAATAAATATGTGTAATAATAATTCTGATGGCAATTGTATTAGTGAATTATTAAATGTTATTTTAATATTACAACAAAATGCATGCACTGAAAGTGGATTAGATTCTTGCGATAGACCTATGCTTGGAGGAGGTAATAATTGCCTTATATGTAATACAAGACCAGTAATGTTGTATATGTGCTGTGGAAATGGTGTTCCTCTATCAATGCCAATTAGAAAAGATTCTACTATGACATGTTCTAATCCATCATTAGATAGCAGTTGTCCTGATTGTTCTAATGTGTTTAGGGTAGAAAAAGTAGATGGTAACTGTGCTACATTTAGAGTTTTAACATCAAATCCAGATACTTCTTGCTGTAATACAGAACCTTGGCTTGCAACTAATAGTTTCTTTACAATGAATTTAGATTGCTGCTGCATAGTAAGATGTTTAAACGACTGCTATGTTGATTGTGTTTGCTAATTAATAAATATTATTTTATATTTAAAAAATTTCTACTTTTTATCGTAGAAATTTTTTAAATACTCAAAATATGCTTTATATTCATTAGTATTATTATCATCGTGATATTTATAATTATTAATTGTGCATAAATCGCTAATTATAAGATCTGTAAAATGAGGATTTCTAATTAATAATGGACCAATTAAATAAGTTCCAAAGAATTTTTTATAATTAAATCCTTCATATTCTGATTTAAAATTGTCTCCATATCCATCAATTACTTTAAATAAGTGATTAGAATTATTTTGAACTAGAAATTCTCTATTTTGAAACCCTATAATAGGGGATAAATCATTATATTCCATAAATGAATGACATCTAATACGTTCAGTTTTTTTAGCATAATAATCAAAGATATTTAAGCATTCTTGATCATCAATAGACTGACCAAATAAAAGGTATGAATTACCAGTAGATATTAAATATTTATTAGATTCAATATATTTTTTTATATCTTTTTTATATTTTAAAATATCTTCTAATACTAATAATAGATTTTCATTTGAACCACTACCTATATATATTAAATCATAATCTTTAAAATTAATATCATCTCCAATAGTTAAATAATCTACATCAATGTCTATGTTTTGATTTTTAAAATTATTAATTATAGCTAAGATATTACCTTGTTCACCATATAAATTTAATAAATCATAATATAAATGAGCTATTTTAATCATTATTATCCTCCATAAATATTTTTTTAAGAACTGCAGTCATATCGAAGCATACCATAGTAAATATTGTACCTTTAGTTTCTTTTAAATAATCTTTTATTTTGTTTTTATCATCAACTAGTATTATTTTATTTTCATCTATACCAGCACTTATTAATCTAGCATAGACATCATATCTAAAACGACCAATACATAATATTTTGTCAATTTTATTAGTATCTAATACTTCAAAATCAACATCATATAGCCATGATATATCATTATATTTATATCTTCTTGATACATTATCGAATCCTATTATTATAGTTTTTTCTTCTTTATAATTATTTATATAGTTTAATGATTGCAAATAACTTAAATTATTTTCATTTTTAGATTCAATCATATTTACTTCGCGGTTATCAAACTGCATACTTTTTAACCTTTTAGATTCTAAGATATTAGTATTTAAAGCATGAAGTATTTGTTCATCTGTTAAGTTTATAGATTTACATAAAGTATAGGCAGCTAAAGTATAATAAACTGCAAAGAAAACGTTCTTATTTAAATGAACACTATTATTATTTATCATCATAGTTTGGTTATCTAAATCAATATCTTTAGCTAGATAATCTACTTTTCTTTCAAAATCTTTATTTGGACATGTATAATTTCCTAAGTGACCATAATGATAAAATGAATATTTTAATTTACTATGACATACTGGACAATAGGCTGCATCTATATTATGGGATAGGGGAGACTTTAAACTATATTTGGTTTTATCTATTCCATAATTTAGATGATTATTATTTAATAAAGTAAATCTATTAACAAAGGGATCATCTACATTTAATATTAATGTTGTTTTTTCATCTATTGAATTTTTGATTTTATTTAATATTATTTCTGGTTCTCCATTACGAGCAGGTTGATCTCTAGTAATATTAGTTATTATTAAGTGGGTTAAAGTACTTTTTTTAAATGTTTCTTTAATATAAGATTCATCCATTTCAAGTAATAAATAATCACATTTCATTTGATGATTAAAAATATTAGTATTATTTAGTATTAAGGTAGTAGTTCCATTAACTACATTAGAACCACTTTTATTCCATACTACTTTTAAATTATTGTCTTCTAAGATATGGGCGATTAAACTAGTAGTAGATCCTTTGCCGGATGATCCAGTTACTCCGATAACATATTTAGGATATTTAATTTTTTCTAAAATATCTTTATCAATTTTTCTTACTATACTAGCAGGAAATACGCTAGCTTCTCTTTTAAATAAATGACATATTATAGTTATAAATCTATTTAATAATATTAATAAAGTTGTTTTCATTTTTACCACCTATTATTATTATAACAAAAAAAGTCCTAGATATTAAGACTTATTTTGATATATTAATTCATAACCTTTAATATTTATAGCAGTATTACTATGAATTTTAATATAATCATCAATTATTTTTTTATTTTCTATATTAGAATTAAATTTGTTTGCTTCATTTAATACTTTTAAATATAAGTATTCTAATATAGGATCTTTTTCATTTTCATATAATTTTATATATTCTTGATAATCAAAATAGAAATTTTCTTTTATAATACTTATTATGGTAGGTAATATTATATTAAAGTTATCTTCTTTTTTATAGTGAGTCATTAATAGTAAGCTTATTATTAATTCTTTATATTCATAAATATTATATTTAGAAATAAACTCATTAAAAGATTCAATATTATTTAAAATAGAAGATATTTCTTTATTATAGTAATCTAGATCATCTAAATAATAGTTTAAATCTTTTAATAAATAATAAATACTTTTATTCTTTTCTTTAAGATTATGCTTTTCTACAGAATACTTAGCAGCTTCTAAAGCTTTTTTATAATCTTTATCATCTATTGCACAAAAAGTATTATGACTATTACTATGACTAATATTTGGAAGTTTACTAGTGCTTTTTAAATCTAGAATTATATGACATAATTGCATTATTTTAATTTCATTTTCTCTTAAAGGTCTTTGATAACTTTCGTTTTCAATTAAATCTATTATTTCTTGGTATTTTTGCTCTTTAATCAAGTTAATTATTTTTTCGTTATATATATCTTTTAATTTACTAATATTATATATTAATATTTTACTAATAGTTAGACTTATTGATGGAGGGTCTATTTTTTTAGTTTCTACTATGGCACGATTAAATTTTTGAGCAAAACATAATGATTTAAAGTTATTTAAATGATAAGAATCTTGATCATTAATAATATCATTAAAACTAAGATTTTTTACTTTAATTAAATACTTATCTGGTAATTTTATAATAAAGCTTAATAATAATAAATAAAAATTAACTTCTTTTTGATATTTATTATCTAATAATAGTAAATCATCTAATAAACTTAAAATATTAAAATCATTATTAACTAATTTATTTAAAATTAAATGTTTAATAATAAATTCATTTCTGATATTATATTCATATGCTTTAT
>ODAJ014744540.1_pt1 | contig 74719 bp, 59 predicted proteins | sample 1539241 | NCBI WGS metagenome assembly ODAJ01 (sample SAMN02144231, study PRJEB22623) | gut metagenome | biome: sheep rumen | host: Ovis aries | place: New Zealand | reverse complement strand
AGGAAATGCTGTTCCTCCAGTTATGATGTGGCACATTATTAAGTCATTGCAAAAAGTTCTTGTTATTCATCAATTAGACTTTGCATCCGTATTGGCTCAATACCCAGATAACATCGTACAACAAGACCTTGTGCCACAGGTACAACCAGTGGAAGAATTCAAGTATGACAAGACAAAAAATGTATTGATAAGTTTTGTTAAGTCAGATAATATGGAACAATACCTCGATAGGTCTGCAAAAATATACTACACAGGTAAGAGATTCCCTGCGACAGTTGCACTCAACAAGTTATATTATTTTATGCCTTATATCAAGGGGAAAGGCATAAAGGACTTGTATTTTATCAAGATAGCCAGAGTAGGAACGCGAAAAGAAGGTCAGCCTGACGAAGACCCCAAGGATTTTCGACTTGTGTTTGAGATTAAATATGTCTGCCAGTTGTTTGAAGATTACAAACCTATCTCCTTGGAGATTTGGCATACAATTACAGATACCACGTTAGAATCAGTGTTGAAATAACAGAATTGATGCAATGGCATAATTTATATGGCAAAGATTAAGGAGCAAATAAAAAATGAAATCTATGACTGTAGGTTTCATGCAGATATGATGTCCTTAAAAGTTAAAGAATTAAGGACATACGACACTTCATTGAATGTGGTATTGGCAATCGCATCCTCTGGTAGCATTGCCAGTTGGACTATTTGGGATGAGTATGCCATATACTGGGGAGGTCTGATTGCATTATCGCAACTGATTACAGCACTTAAACCTATATTCCCTTTTCATAAACATGTTCATACTCTTAATCTTAGATGTTATAAGCAAGAATTATTATTTCTCGAATTGATAGAAATGTGGCAAAATCTAAATGACAAGTCCGAAGATGACAGTACTATCAAAACACGTTTATCATATCTGACAAAACAAATTAACGAAAACGAGTTCTTTGATGATGATGATGGATTTGAGTTTTCAAAAAAACAACAAGAGAAGGCTCAGATAATGACCGAAGACATATTAGTAACAAAATATAACATTAAATAAAATGGAAAATAATAAAAGTACCAATACACCCAAAACGGCGGAAGTTAAATTGCCTGGTGACCATATGCAAAATGAGAAAAAAATGCCAACTTTCCACCATCCTGCAGTTTCACCAAAGCCTAAGAAATAAAAGGGGATATAGCTAATAATCATCTTATCAAGATTGATAACAGAATAAGCAAACCCACTGACTTTCAGTAGTTATACCAAAGGTCAGTGGGTTAATTGTTCCCAAATTGTGTCACACATGCCATGATGCTGGTGCTGAGATTGTCAAAAAACAATTCAAATTGCTCTTTGAACTGCAAAGGTGGGTTGTCCTCCACCTTGTGAATATGGCTTTTTGTGATATGCAGGGCTACAATGTGCCCATAATCGGAGTTCCCATCAACGAATGTGAGATTCTTAAATAGGTGTCTTGTCCTGCTTATAGGTTGATATAAGAATCAATCTATTCAATGAAACAATCAAGTAAAAGAAGTTTACCCCAACCGGGCCGTCCTCGTCCCCAGGTCCTACGCCCAGTGCTATTAGGCTGAGGTGTACTGCCGCAGTCCCAGAAGACAGTGCCACTACGCGTTTGTCAAGTTTGCCTTTATGGTTCACATACTCTTCGAGAGCGTATTCAAAAGCATCCACATTGGGGCCGAGGGGCACCACCCAGTTCTTTTCAAACGCTTGAAGATGTTGTTGAAGACGGTGGGCGGGAGAATATAATTTATATAAAGTCGAAAAACATCTATCACATCTATCACATCTATCACAGGCCCCTGTTTATCGGGCATGTGGAGTGATAGATGGTGTGATAGATGTGATAGATGAAGGCTTAAATGTGTATTTTACGTGCGTTTTTCGTGCATTTTTGACATCCTTTCGAGGTGCGATTGGGGGTGTTATGCCATTGGTGTAAACCGTTTTTCTCGTGATGTAAACGTTTTACACCAGTTGTGTAAACTTTTTACATGGCTGTGTAAATAATCGTGTAAAAGCATCCGCCAACCTGTATCGGACGGGCCGGTTTTTAACCATCAACCTATTTCAGGACGAGTCATCTATCACATCTATCACACCATCTATCACTCCACACCCCCGATAAACAGGGGCTTGTGATAGATGTGATAGATGTGATAGATGTTTTTCACGTTTTCAGGTTTTCTTGCCTCGCAAGGGTGGGGGAGAATTATTTTTGCGATTCGTATGTTGTATTTCATAATTATTTCGTAACTTTGCCGAGGTAATAAAAAAAGCAAGGATTTATGTCACTGAACAAGGTAATGCTGATAGGCAATGTGGGCAACGAGCCCGAGGTGAGATACGTGGAACAGGGCGTGGCCGTGGGGAGTTTCCGACTGGCCACCACGGAACGCGGATATACGTTGCAGAACGGAACGCAGGTGCCCGAGCGTACGGAATGGCACAATGTCGTCGTGTGGAGACGCTTGGCCGAGACGGTGGAGAAGTATGTGCACAAGGGTGACAAACTCTACATCGAAGGCCAGTTGCGGACACGTTCCTGGGACGACCGTAATGGCGTGAAACGATATACCACCGAGGTGTGGGCCGACAACATGGAGATGCTTTCTCCTCGTGGCAATGCTGCTGCGCCTGTGGCGGATGCTGCTCCGTCAGAGCCTGCAAGCAATGATTCAACCGCTGCTCCCTTCTGATGGACTTCTCGATATTACAGCAGATTACCGTCACCTCTCCCGACATCAGCAGTATAGTGGCCATATCCGTGGCCATACTCCTCCTCGTATGTTCCGGTTTTGTCTCGGCTACCGAGATTGCGTTCTTCTCGCTTACCCCTTCCGAATGGAGCGAGATAGAGGAAGAACACCACCGGAGCGACGCTAAAATCTTGCGTCTACGACAAGACAGCGAACGCCTTCTGGCCACCATCCTGATATCCAACAACCTGGTGAACGTGGCTATCATCAATCTGCTGAACTACGGATTGCTGCGCATCTTTAACTTTGGCATGGCATATTGGCTCGAGTTCCTGCTGATGACCGTAGTGCTCACCTTCCTGCTCTTGCTCTTCGGCGAAATCATGCCCAAGATATATTCCGCTCAGCATCATCTCTCGTTCTGCCGCATGGCGGCTCCGGTCTTTGTGGTGCTCAACAAGGTGTTTTATCCCTTCTCTGCCCTGTTGGTGCGCAGCAAGGGTATCACTGAACGTCTGATGGCCCACGAGGCGGAGGCTCTGACGGTGGACGATCTGGAACAGGCACTGGAACTGACCGATAAGCGGGAAATAGCCGAAGAGAGTCAGATGCTGCAGGGCATCATACGCTTCGGCGGCGAAACCGTTCGCGAGGTGATGACACCGCGTGTGGACATGGTAGACCTGGAGATGCGGACGCCCTATCCCGAAGTGCTGAAGTGCATCGTCGAGAACAACTATTCGCGTATCCCCGTCTATGCCGACAACGAAGATAACATCAAGGGCGTGCTGTACATCAAGGACCTCCTACCTCACCTGACGAAGCCTGCCACTTTCCGTTGGCAGAGCCTTATCCGTCCCCCGTACTTCGTGCCAGAGACCAAGATGATTGACGACCTGTTGCGCGACTTCCAGCAAAACAAGGTTCACATCGCCATCGTAGTAGACGAGTTCGGCGGAACGAGCGGTATTGTCACGATGGAGGACATCCTGGAGGAGATTGTGGGCGAAATAGACGATGAGTATGACGACGACGACGAGCGTACCTTCCATCGGCTGAACCAAAATACCTATCTCTTTGAGGCGAAGACTGCACTGAGCGAATTCCTCCGCACCGTGGGACTCGATGACGACTACTTCGATGAGGCTGAGGGTGAGGCTGATACGTTGGCGGGGCTCTTGCTGGAGCTGAAGGGCGAGTTCCCTCAGTTGCACGAACGGCTTATCTATCGCGATCTCACTTTCGAGGTGATGGAAATGGACGAACGCCGGATACTGAAGATAAAGGTGGTGATTAAGCGCGAGAAATAACGGATTTTATTTGCATTTGTGCACGCTTCTTCGTACCTTTGCCCATTAATAAGCACTTTTGTCCATGACTATAGCCATTATTGTACTGCTTCTGTTGGCCTATCTATTGATAGCAACCGAACATCTTCATCACATAAATAAGGCCACTACGGCCATGTTTGCCGGTGTCGTGGGCTGGGTGCTCTATATCATCGGCGGTGCTGACAAGATGCTGGTGGCCGACGATGTGCTGGTGCGACTGACGGCCTACATGGCCCAAATAGTGCTCTATCTGCTTTCTACGATGGCCATTGTCGAAGTGCTGTCCCAGAATGGTTGCTTCGATTTCATACGCTCACTGCTACTCACCCGGCAGCGGGGGCGTTTCCTTTGGGGCGCGGTGCTTATTACCTTCCTCTTGAGTGCCAACCTCGACAACCTTACCACCTCTGTGCTGATGCTTACCATTACGGGGCGGCTGCTGCAAAATCGTCGGCAGCGTCTCTACGTCGGTAGTGCAGTGGTAATTGCAGCTTGCTGTGGCGGCATGTTTACTGTGATAGGCGACGTCACTACCCTGATGGTGTGGACCCAAGGCGCTATTACGCCCACCAGCTTTGCCGGCAATATGGTGTTGCCGGCCTTGGTGGCTACGATAGTCCCCGTCCTGCTTATCTCCTACGAACTGCCTGAAACACTCGATCTTATACGTCCCTCGGTTATCTATCGGGGTGACGATTCCGTCATGCCCCTGTGGCAACGACTGGTAATGCTGTTCTTAGGCATTGGCGGACTGTGGTTCATCCCCACGCTCCATCGCATCACCCTTTTGCCCCCCTTCATGGGTTCGCTTTGTGTGCTGGGCATCATCTGGGTACTCAACGAGATATTCAATCATCGCGGACTCCATTCCGACCAGCCCCTGACGCTGCCCGGCAGCGACCGACGCCTGCAATATGAGGTATTGCAGGTCATCATGTACTTTGTGGGCATCTGCTTGTCGGTAGGCCTGTTAGTGGAGGTCGGTGCCCTGCAAGCCGTAGGTCATTGGATAGACCACTATGTCCACGACATTTATGTCTTTGCCGTCTTCATGGGTGTCGTTTCGGCTGTGCTCGACAATATCTGTCTGGTGCTTTCGGCTGTGAACATCTATGATGTGGTGCCCGAGGGACAGACCATGTATGAGCAGTTCTTCATGCAAAATGGCGACTATTGGCATCTGGTCATCCTGTCGGCCTGTGTAGGTGGCCTGCTTTTGCCCATCGGATGCACGGCCGGGTATGCCCTGATGCGTTCCGAAGACATGGGCATGTGGTGGTACTTCCGTAAGATATCCGGTAAGGTGTTGCTGGGCTGGATAGCTGCCCTCATCACCTATTTCGGTGTGGCCTATATTGTAAGTATAATGTAATAACAAAGCAATGAAAAAGAATACAATAAGGTTAATCATGATGCAACTGCTGTTGCTGTGCTCGGCAACCGCGTTTGCGTATAGTAGGGCGACGTATTATGCTTCTGCTAACGGCAAGAAGCAGAAAGAACTGAAAACAGCACTTTACAAGATTGTCGGTAACCCTACGGTAAAGAGCTACGGTTCGCTGTGGACGTGGTATTATGATACAGACCGTCTGAGCGACAATCAGGTGGTGGACCGCTACAGCAACGAGAAACGTTATTTCTCGGGAAAAAACGGCGACGCAGTTTCCGGGATGAATAAGGAACACGGCATCGCTCAGTCGTGGTGGGGAGGCGGAACGACTGGCATTGGCGCAGATTTGCAGCACGTTATGCCCAGTGATGCCACAGCCAATAGTAAGAAAGGAAACTTTGGAATGGGTATCGTGACAAGCCAGTCGTGGACAAATGGTAGCATCAAGGTAGGTAAGGGAAATGCCGGTAACAATGGTACGGTGAATATGTGGGAACCCGCCGACAAATGGAAGGGCGATTTCGCTCGCGCCTATTTCTATATCGTGACGGCATACGAAGAGAAGTCGCTGGTGCAGACAGAGGGAGCCAACACGATGCAGAATAATACGTATCCTAAACTGCAACCTTGGGCTTACGAATTATATATGAAGTGGAGCAGGGAAGACCCTGTGGACGATATGGAGCGTAAACGTAACGAGGCCGTCTATGGCATACAGGGCAACCGTAATCCGTTTATCGACTTCGAGGGACTGGAGCAATACATCTGGGGCAGCTATCAGAATGTGGCCTTCAGTGCCAGCAACTACGTGAATCCCTACGGAGGCGAAACACCGTCGTTGCAGACGCCGACCGCTTCGTTCGCCCTGACCAGCAAGACGCTGGAGGTGGGAGACACTTATCAGCAGACGCTCACGACGAACAGCAACGGTGCAGTTTCCTATGTAAGCAGTAATCCCGATGTGGCCAGCGTGGACGTTCGGACAGGTCTGGTGACCGCTTTGTCCGCAGGCGCCACAACCATTACGGCCACTGTGGATGCCACTTCCACCTACCTTTCCGCAGAGGCTACGTACACCATCGTAGTGACTCAGAGTGGGGTAGGACCTACTCCCGAACCACTGCCGACGGTGGCTGGCGATTACGTTAAGGTGACTTCAGCACCTGACGATTGGAGCGGAACATATCTTATTGTATATGAGGACAACAAGTGTGTACTTAATGGCGCACTTGAGAGCATCGACGCTGCTAACAACTACATTACGGTTGATATTCAAGACAATACGATTGCCGACTCCGAGGCTGCACGTGCTGCACAGTTCGTGATATCCGCCAGTGGTTCGGGATATATCATAAAGAATGTCAAGGGCAAGTGTCTGGGTGCTGCATCCTCGAGCAACAGCCTGACACTTTCCACTGATAACCTCGTCCATACGATTAGTCTAAACAATAATGACGTAAACCTGAAATCCAGTTATGGCAACCAGTTGCGTTATAATATATCGGCCAAGCGTTTCCGTTATTATAAGTCAGGACAAGAAGCTATCCAACTTTACAAAAAGGTAGAGAAAATACTCCTTGTCGGCGATGTGAACGCCGACGGCAGTGTCAGTGTGGCCGACGTCACGGCCCTTGTGAACATCGTTCTGGGCAAGACAAGAGAATACAACGAGAAGATGGCCGATGTGAACGGCGACGGCAGCGTCAGTGTTGCCGACGTCACGGCACTTGTGAATCTTGTTCTCGGAAAGGAGGAAGAGTAACGTCAGTGTAACCTAACAACCTCAGCGAGTGTTTATGAAAAACCTGCGATTCGTCTCGATATATCTCTTTTTGTGGATGTCCGTTGCGCTGCTGGCGCAGACGTACAACCGGGCTGCCTATTACAAAAATGCCAACGGAAAGATGAAGGCCGAACTGAAGACGGCACTCAGCCAGATTATCTTCGAGCACGATGTGAAGGACTATGGTTCGCTGTGGAAATACTACTATCTGACAGACCGCCGCGCCGACAACACCGTGATAGACCGCTACAGCAACGAGACGTTCGAGTTCACGGAGCAAGGCGTGACCGTGTCGGGCATGGACAAAGAACATGGCTTCCCGAAGTCGTGGTGGGGCGGTGACAAGATTCCTGCATACACCGACTTGCACCACCTAATGCCCAGCGAACATTATGCCAATCTGGCGAAGAGCAACTACGGAATGGGCATCGTCACACAACCTCTGGCCAAGAAGACCGAGATATGGGACAACGGATGCATCAAGGTGGGACGCGGACAGGCCGGCAACAATGGGCTGGTCAGTCTCTGGGAGCCTGCCGACGAATGGAAGGGCGACTTCGCACGCGCCTACTTCTATGTCGTCACTTGCTATGAAGACCTGGAGATGGTGCAAGGCGAGGGTGCAAACAGCATGAGCACAGGCCGATACCCCAAACTGCAGGAATGGGCCTACAAGCTCTATCTGAAGTGGAGCCGACAGGACCCCGTCAGCGACGTGGAGCGTGCCCGCAACGATTCGGTCTTCAGTATCCAGGGCAATCGCAATCCCTTCATCGATTTCGACGGCCTGGAGCAATACATCTGGGGCACACACATGGAGACGGCCTTCAACGCTTCGGCTTACGAAAATCCCTTCGACGGGACAATTCCTGAACCCGAGCCTGAGCCTGATCCCGAACCGATTGTCGAGCCCGACCCGCAGCCCATTTTGCCTGGCGACTACGTCAGGGTGACCGAAGAACCCGAGGACTGGACGGGCACGTACCTGATTGTCTATGAAGGCGAAGGTGCAGTCTTTAATGGAAATCTGGATGCTCTGGACGTTGCGTTTGACACCATCTGTGTGGCCATTAATGACAACGTGATAGCTCAGTCCGAAAAGGTTGATGCAGCAGCCTTCACCATCGAACCCGTGGATGGCGGTTACTGCATACGCAGTCAGAAGGGCCAGTACATAGGTCGGACGAAGGACGACAATGGCCTGGAAACGAGTACGACAAACGCCTACGTCAATACGTTGCAGATTGACGATGAAGGCGAGGTGGAAATCCTTAGCACCGGCGGAGCCTATCTGCGCTTCAATGCAGCCAGCAACCAGAAGCGATTCCGCTATTACAAGTCATCGACCTACGACAAGCAGAAGGTCGTTGCTTTGTATCAGAGGACGAAGGCCCAGACGGGCGACGTGAATGGTGATGGCATACTGAGCATTGCCGACGTCACGGCACTAGTGAACATCGTTCTCGGTCGCGAGGATGCCGAGGCCCACACCTATCATCGCGAGGCTGCCGATGTGAACGCCGACGGAACGGTGAGCATCGCTGACGTGACCGTGCTTGTCAATATTATCTTAAAACGAACCAACGAATGAATCTACAACCAATACTCACTGCCGAATCGGCAGCCCAACTGCGTCAGTTGATAGACGAGGCCCAGCACATTGTCCTGTTCTGTCACCTGAATGCTGATGGCGATGCCATAGGCAGTATGGCTGCCGCCACGTTGCTGTTGCGCCGACTTGGCAAGAGCGTGACGGCCATAGCACCGAACAACTTCCCCGACTTTCTGCTGTGGATACCTACGGCCCGCGAGGTGGTGCAGGCCGACCGCATGGCGAAGCGAGTGGACGAGGCATTGGCTGAGGCCGACCTGGTGCTACTGCTCGACTTCAACACCCTCAGCCGCATGGGCAGTCAGTTGGAGGCCAAGGTGCAAGCCTGCAAAGCTCCGATGGTGATGATAGACCATCACATCGACCCCGTAGCTCCCTGCCGTCTCATCATTTCGCACCCCGAGATGTGCAGCACCTGTGAAGTGTTGCTGCGCGTGATGCTCGATATGGGATGGGCCGACGCTCTGACTGCCGACGAAGCGACAGCCCTTTATACAGGCATGATGACCGATACGGGCAACTTTGCCTATGGCAGCAATCGCCCCGAGGTGTTCCTGGCTGTCAGCATTCTGCTCACGACGGGTATCGACAAAGACCGCATCTATCGCAATATCTTCTATACCTACTCCGAGGCTCGCATGCGCATGATGGGCTATCTGCTGTACGTGAAGATGTCCATGTTGGCCCACGGTGCGGCCCTCATCACGATGACCAATGACGAGCGCAAACACTTCCACGTGAAGAACGGGGCTACGGAGGGCATTGTGAACCTCCCCTTGCAGATAGAAGGGATGCAGCTGAGCATCTTCCTGCGCGAGGATACCGAGCAGCCCGGGCTCATCCGCGTCAGCACCCGCAGCGTTGACGACTTCCCTTGCAACGAACTCTGTGCCGAGTTCTTCAATGGGGGTGGACACAAGAACGCATCCGGCGGTTCGCTGCAGATGTCGATGGACGAAGCCATACAGGTGGTGCAAAAAGCGGTGAAGAAATATGAAGATAAACTGAAGAAATAACGACAAACCCCTATACGATAATGAAAAAATACATTTTATCCCTCTGTGGCCTCTGTCTGCTCTGCGTGCTTTGTGTCAGCTGCAAGGACGATGAGTCGTATGCTGAGTTGAAGAAGAAGGAGCGCAAGGTCGTGAAGGCTTTCCTGGAGCGCAATCCGGTGGTGCTGTTCGGTGCCAACAATGACACGTTGCTCAACATGCCCAAGATAGTAGAGATAGACCAGGAGACCTTCGAGGCCCAGGATTCCATGACGGATGTGTCGAAGAACGAGTACGTGCTGTTCAAGAACACGGGTGTCTACATGCAGATTGTGCGTAAGGGCAAGGGCGAGAAACTGAAGTCGGGCGAATCGACACGCGTCATCTGCCGCTATTGGGAGTACAATATCCTGGGCGACAGTCTGATGACAACCAACCGGACGCCCTACTGGATACAGAGCCCCGACGTCATCGACGTCAGCAACAACTCTGGGACCTTCTCTGCCAGTTTCAACACCGACGTCAATAAGGGCGGTGCCATGTACATCACCTATGCCCCCACGGCCAGCAATCCGAAGCGCGTGCTCAACGGCTGGGTCATTCCTCTTGCGTACGTCAATCTCAGCAGGTACACAACAGGCGAGGACGACTTGGCAAAGGTGCGCCTGATAGTTCCCCACAGTCAGGGAACGGACAAGGCTTCGAGTGCTGTCTATCCTTGTTTCTACGAAATTACGTATGAAGAGATGCGTGATTAAACAATGAGTCGGAGCATATCAGACCATCAGGTCGGAGATAATGTCATCGCTGACGAACAACCCTTGGCGGGTGAGGCATAGCGCCTCGCCCGCCTTTTTTTGTACCCTTTCGGCAAGGAGGTGAGGCTGGGCCATGCGCTCGCAGTATCGACGACGCTCGGGTCCGAAGTCGCGCTCGATGTCGGTCAGTGACAAACCCTCGCAGGTGCGTAGGCGCAGCATTACGCGTTCGTTGTACCGGGTGTCGTCATCGAGCATTTCGGTCTCCGCTGGCAATCGGCCCTCGTTGATGCTTTGGATGTAGAGTTTCGCATCCTCGCAATTGAAACTGCGTCGGCCTGCCTGTGGGTCGTAGCTGTGAGCCCCGGCTCCAAGTCCCATGTAGGGCGAATCGTTCCAGTACGAAGAATTGTGCCTCGACCGGAAGCCCGGGCGGGCAAAGTTTGATATTTCGTAGTGCTCGAACCCCGCCTCGCTGGTCAGGTCGATGAGCCTCTGGTAGCAACTGAGACTCAGTTCCTCGTCGGCCTCGCTCACTTCGCCCGTCTGGCGCATGCGGTAGAGGGCGGTGCCCTCTTCGAACTGCAGGGCATAGGCGCTCAGGTGAGGAATGCCCAGCGCAAGTAGTTGTGCGACATCGGCCGTGAACTGTTGCAGCGTCTGTCCGGGCAATCCATAGATAAGGTCGAGGCTGAGGTTGGCATAACCGGCATTCTGCAACAGGCGTACGGCCTGGATGGCCTGCCGGGCGGTGTGCCTGCGGCGGAGAGTGCGCAGAATGTTGTCGTCGAGCGACTGCACCCCCATGCTGATGCGGTTAACAGGTGACTGGCGAAGCTGGGTTATCCATTCGGGCGTGACGTCGTCGGGATTGGCCTCGATGGTGACTTCGGCATCCTGGGTGAGCGGGATATGCTGACCGACAAAGGCGAAAAGGCGGCTGAGCGCTTCGGGAGAAAGTTGCGATGGTGTGCCCCCACCGAGGTAGAGGGTGGTGAAGGGTGAAGGCAGGGTGGTGCCCTTCATCCTGATGTCCATCTCACTACCCAGAGCCTCCACGTAGGGCATTTGCCACGAGGAGGGGAGGGTGGTAGAATAAAAGTCGCAGTAGATGCACCTACTGCGACAGAAAGGAATATGGATGTACAGTCCAGCCACGCTATTTGTTGCTGTCTACCATCCAGTTGCCATTATCGTCCTTCACCGTCTTGATGTTGTCGGTCTTGGTGTGACCGTCGGCATAGGTCATGGTGATGGTGACTACGGCCGTACCATTTGCTTCGTCTATCTGCTCGTCGTCGATGGTGAAGGAGGTCATCTTGTCGCTGTCCTTCACACCCTCCTTGGTCTTTTCTTGGAGCAGGCTGAGATACTGTTCGCGTGTCTTGGCAACCTCTTCGGGTGTACCCTTGAAGTAAACCTGGTCGAGGGCAGTCTTGTAGTCGCCCTTGATGGTTGCATCGGCATACTTAGTCACGGCGGCTTTTGGCGAGTTGCCACTGCTGCAAGCTACCATTACACAGGCCAGTACACATACGATGGCCGAGAAAATCAGTTTCTTCATAGTTGTTCTTCGGTTAAAAGTTAAACATGTTTCTTATCATCAGCGATTGGGCAAAGTTACAGATAATATTTGAAAAATCAACGCTTTCGGTGAATTTTTTTGCTCGTATCGACTACAAATAGCATCCGCAGCTGGGGCGACTGCTGCACCTGCGAGGGCAGGACGCAGCGATAGTGGAACGTGGGTAGGTCGATAATCTCGGGTACGGAGTCCACCAGCCGGACGCCAGCGTGCCTATAGGCCAGCGTTACCAACTGTGTGCAGTAGAGGCGTGTGGTGTCGGAGTCGTTGAAGTCGTGGTCGAAGAGTGTTCCCTCGCGGAAGCGCCGAACGGCGTAGGCTGCCGCTATGCGTCCGGCGCGGGCATCCCTCGGACGAGCCACTCCAGCGGCAACGGCCTGGCGCGAGGAAAAGAATTCGTCCACGGGTTCCATCTTCACACGGTCGGGCTCGTCGTTGCGCTCCGTCTCGCCCGGCACGGCATGCACCACCATCAGCCTCCCGGCCGAGTCGGCCACGATGCCCGTGTGCGAGAATATGCCCTCACGGTCACTCATCACCACGATGCGGCTCGTCAGTCCTGTGCATCGGCGGAAGACGACGTCGCCCACCTGCAGCCGGAGCGAGTCGGGCAGCAGACTGTGTATAGGCTTCCCTTGGCGGCAACCCACAAGCAGCGTTGCTGCAACCATGACGATGCTAAGCCAAAGCCCCATCGATATGCCGTGGCCCTGGCCATTAGTTCCCGAGGCAGGCCTCCCGGCGATGTATGTTTCCGCAACAGTCTTCATGCGCTTTCTATACCTATTATAATATAGCAGTATGTCGGCAAAGATAGGGAAAATGTGCCAATCGGGCAAGACAATGTAAGAAATATCGCAAAAAACGGCCAAAAGATTTGGCTGGGTTGCAGAATTTCGCTAAATTGCAAACCGAATCGCGTCAAATGGCTCAAAATAGGGTAGCCTTAGGCACAGAACGCACTTAATTTAATCTTAAAATACTAACTACTGATGAAAGTTTATCAAACCCATGAGATCAAGAACATTGCCCTGTTGGGCAATGACGGAGCCGGTAAGACAACCCTCACCGAGAGCCTGCTCTTCGAGGCAGGCATCATCAAGCGTCGCGGTCGCATCACGCAGAAGAACACCGTGAGCGACTACTTCCCCGTGGAGCAGGAGTATGGCTACTCCGTGTTCAGCACCGTATTCCACACTGAATGGAACGGCAAGAAGCTGAACATCATCGACTGCCCGGGCTCGGACGACTTCGTGGGAGGTGCCATTACGGCTCTGAACGTGACCGATACGGCCGTCCTCCTGCTGAAGGGTGCCAACGGCGTAGAGGTGGGCACACAGAACCACTTCCGCTACACCGAGAAGTTGGGCAAGCCCGTCATCTTCCTGGTCAACCAGCTCGATGACGAGAATTGCGACTACGACCGCATACTGGAACAGCTGACCGAAATCTACGGCCCGAAGGTGGTGCCCGTGCAGTACCCCATACAGACAGGTCCTAACTTCAACGCCCTCATCGACGTACTGCTCATGAAGAAGTACTCGTGGGGTCCCGAAGGTGGCGCACCCACCATCGAGGACATTCCCGCCGACCAGATGGAGAAGGCCACCGAGTTGCACAAGGCTCTGGTGGAGGCTGCTGCCGAGAACGACGAGGGACTGATGGAGAAGTTCTTCGAGAGCGAGACTCTGACCGAGGACGAAATGCGCGAAGGCATCCGCAAGGGTCTGGCCATGCGTGGCATATTCCCCGTCTTCTGCGTCTGCGCCGGTAAGGACATGGGCGTACGCCGCCTCATGGAGTTCCTGGGCAACGTGGTTCCCTTTGTCGACGAGATGCCCAAGGTGTTCAACACCCGCGGCGAGGAGGTGGCTCCCGACTCCAACGCTCCCACCAGTCTGTTCTTCTTCAAGACCTCCATGGAGCCCCACATCGGTGAGGTACAGTACTTCAAGGTGATGAGCGGTAAGGTGCATGAAGGCGACGACCTGACCAATGCCGACCGCGGCTCTAAGGAGCGCATGGCACAGCTCTTCTGCTGCGCCGGACAGAACCGCATCAAGGTGGAAGAACTGGTGGCAGGCGACATCGGCTGCACCGTGAAACTGAAGGACGTGAAGACGGGTAACACCCTGAACGATAAGAACGCCGAAAACCGTTTCAACTTCATCAAGTACCCCAACTCGAAGTATTCTCGCGCCATCCGTGCCGTAAACGAGTCGGAGACCGAGAAGATGATGAACGCCCTGCAGAAGATGCGCGAGGAGGATCCCACGTGGCAGATTGAGCAGTCGAAGGAGTTGCGCCAGATTATCGTACACGGACAGGGCGAGTTCCACCTGCGCACCCTGAAGTGGCGTATGGAGAACAACGAGAAGATACAGATTGTCTTCGACGAACCTAAGATACCCTATCGCGAGACTATCACCAAGGCCGCCCGTGCCGACTATCGCCACAAGAAGCAGTCCGGCGGTGCCGGTCAGTTCGGCGAGGTGCACCTCATCGTGGAGCCCTACTACGAGGGCATGCCTGCTCCCGAGGTATATCGCTTCGGTGGTCAGGAATATCGCATCAATGCCAAGAGCGAGGAAGTCATCGACCTGGAGTGGGGCGGCAAGCTCGTCTTCATCAACAGCGTTGTGGGTGGCGCCATCGATGCACGCTTCATGCCCGCCATCCTGAAGGGCGTCATGCAGCGCATGGAGCAGGGTCCCTTGACGGGTTGCTATGCTCGCGACGTGCGCGTCATCGTCTATGATGGCAAGATGCACCCCGTAGACTCCAACGAACTGTCCTTCATGCTGGCCGGCCGTCAGGCCTTCGCACAGGCATTCCGCGAGGCTGGTCCCAAGATTCTGGAACCCATCTACGACGTTGAGGTATTCGTGCCGAGCGACAAGTTGGGCGACGTCATGAGCGATCTGCAGGGCCGTCGTGCCATGATTATGGGCATGACCAGTGAGGCCGGTTATGAGAAACTGACCGCCAAGGCTCCTCTGAAGGAGATGTCGTCGTACAGCACCGCCCTGTCCAGCCTGACCGGCGGACGCGCCAGCTTCATCATGAACTTCGCCAGCTACGAGCTCGTTCCGGCCGATGTTCAGCAGAAGCTGATCAAAGAGCACGAGGAAGAGGCTGCAGCCGAATAATGGTACCCCTCGGAATGCAAAAAAGTGCATAAACAGGGCACAAATCGTTAATAATGTTAAAAAGGGAGCACGATATTTCGCGCTCCCTTTTCTCATTTTAACATTTTTCATTAACTTCGCAACATGAAACGACGAACGAGGCAAGTGCAGAGCCGGGTCAGCCCAGTTATGCCTTGCAAGGAGGAGTTACATTGATAGAAATAACATGAAACGTTCTGTACTCTGGATAATAAGTATTGGCATTGGCATCAGTTTCGTGGTGCTGCTCCTGCTGCAAGGGCAGTATACGGCCATGATGGTGAAGATGCGCAAGGACCAGTTTGACGAAAGTGTCAAGCGCAGCCTCGACCAGGCTTCGCACGACCTGGAGCGCAACGAGACGTTCAACTATCTGGAAGGCATCGTCTCGAACTATGTCGAGGACCTCACTCAGGTCGACGACGACGAGCATAATGCCCCCCACTCGGGCAAGGTGCTCGGCAACCCCTCCCTGTTGGGCGTGCAGCGCTTCGACACACTGAACATGATGCCTCGCCTGTCGCTCGGCATGAACCAACGCAGCACCATGGGCGTCTCCAACCAGCAGTTCCAGATGGCTGTGCGCAATGCCTACCTCTATCAGAAGAACATCCTCGACGAGGTCATCTACAGCATCCTTTACAGCGCCAGCGAAAACTCCTTCGAGGAGCGCATCAACACCAAGGTGCTGGATGCCAGCCTGCGCATGGCACTGGAGCAGAATGGCGTGACGCTGCCCTTCCATTTTACCATCAACACCAGTGACGGACGCGAAGTCTACCGCTGTCCCGACTACGAGGAACGCGGCTCCGACTATACCTATACACAGACCCTCTTCCGCAACGACCCGTCCAACAAGATGGGCGTCGTCAGGGTACACTTCCCCGAGCGAAACAAGTTCGTCATGGGCGTTAGCCGTCTGATGATGCCGGCCATGATATTCACCCTCGTCTTGTTCGTGCTTTTCATGCTCGTCATCTACCTCTTCGTGCGCCAGCGCAAGATCAGTGAAATGAAGAACGACTTTGTCAACAACATGACGCACGAGTTCAAGACACCCATTGCCAGCCTGTCACTGGCCGCACAGATGCTGGCCGACGAAAGCGTGAAGAAAACCCCGGCCATGTACGACAATCTGGGCAAGGTAATCGACACTGAGACCAAGCGACTGCGCTATCAGGTGGAGAAGGTGCTGCAGATGTCGCTCTACGACCACGACAACATTGCCCTGAAACCCGTGGAACTGAATGCCGACGAACTGGTGGAGAATGTCATCGCCACATCCTTTGCCCTGAAGGTGGAGCGACTGGGCGGACTCATAGAGCCCCTGCTCGAGGCCGAGAACCCCAACGTCTACTTCGACGAGATGCACCTCACCAACGTCATCTCCACGCTTCTGGACAATGCCGTCAAGTATCGGCGCGAAGACGTGCCCCTGCACCTGACCGTTCAGAGCCGCAACGTGGGCGACAAATATATACTCAGTTTCCAGGACAACGGTATCGGCATACGCAAGGAAGACCTGAAACGCATCTTCGAGAAATTCTACCGTGTGCACACCGGCAACAAACACAACGTCAAGGGCTTTGGCCTCGGCCTGGCCTATGTGCGCAATATGGTGCGCCAGCACAAGGGCACCGTCAAGGTGGAGAGCGAGGCTGGCCAGGGAACCACCTTCACCATAACACTGCCAACCCTGAAAGACTAAGATACGAGAGATTCAATACTGTTTGACATTTACCATTAAATTATACTGACTATGGAGACGAAACTAAGAATTCTGCTATGCGAAGACGACGAAAGTCTGGGCATGCTGTTGCGCGACTATCTGTTGGCCAAGGGCTACGAGACAGAACTGTACCTCGATGGCGAGGCTGGATATAAGGCTTTCATGAAGAACCACTACGACATGTGCGTGCTCGACGTCATGATGCCCAAGAAGGACGGCTTCACGCTGGCCCAGGACATCCGCAGCGTGAACGCTGAGGTCCCCATCATCTTCCTGACGGCCAAGAACCTGAAGGAGGACATCATCGAAGGCTTCAAGATTGGTGCCGACGACTATCTGACGAAACCCTTCTCGATGGACGAACTGGTCTTCCGCATGGAGGCCATCCTGCGCCGCGTCAAGGGCCCCTCGTCCCCCATGCCTTCCCAGTACTCACTGGGCAAGTTTATCTTCGACACTCAGCGCCAAACCCTCTCCATCGGCGGCGAGCAGCAGGCCAAACTCACCACAAAGGAGAGCGAACTGCTGGCCATGCTGTGTGCCCATGCCAACGATGTGCTTCTGCGCGAACTGGCACTGAAGAACATTTGGGTCGACGACAACTACTTCAATGCCCGCTCGATGGATGTCTACATCACCAAACTGCGCAAGCATCTGAAGGCCGACCCCACGCTCGAAATCAACAATGTCCACGGCCGGGGCTACAAACTCATCGTTCCGAACGGCGTGACTGCTAAGGACTAAGAACTCAAAAAAGGGGGCAGCGAATTGTTTCGCTGCCCCCTTTTTTTTGTTTTTGTTACCTGCTTATTCCTTGATTCTCTTCGTAATGTAAATGTGGGCGATGAGGCCGGCAATAATCAGGCCCAGGCCTGTGAACTGTACGGGGTTGTAGTCGACCCACTGTGCAAAGTAGCTGACCAACAGCACCAATGCGCCAAGTACGATGAGCAGGATTCCAATGTACTTCTTCATGATAGTATGTTTTTTAATATTATTTCAGTATTGCGGATATATCGCATAATCCAATGCAAAATAACATAAAAAAATTGACACGGCGAAACTTTTCTGCCAAAAAAACACCTATCGCCCCTCTTTTTATGTCTTGAAGCCCCCTGCCAGGGCGGCTTTGCTTATTTTTCAACACTCCACCACCACTTCCACCGGGCAATGGTCACTGCCGAAGATGTCGCTGTGGATGGCTGCCGACTGGAGTTGCGGCACGAGGCGGTTAGACGTTATGAAGTAGTCGATGCGCCACCCGACGTTCTTCTCGCGGGCGTGGAAACGGTAGCTCCACCACGAGTAGGCATCGGTCAGGGTGGGGTGGAAGTGGCGGAAGGTGTCGGTGAAGCCACTCTCGAGCAACTGTGTCATCTGTTGTCTCTCTTGGTCAGTGAAGCCTGCGTTCTGGTGGTTGGTCTTGGGATTCTTCAGGTCGATTTCCTCGTGGGCCACATTCAGGTCGCCGCATAGCACCACGGGCTTCTTCTCGTCCAGCCCAAGCAGATACTGCCGTAGGTCGTCCTCCCACTGCATGCGGTAGTCGAGTCGCCGCAGTCCGTCTTGGCTGTTCGGGGTGTAGCAGCAGACGAGGTAGAACCCGGGGTACTCCAGGGTGATGAGCCGACCCTCGTGGTCATGTTGGTCGATGCCCATGCCGTACTGCACGGAGAGGGGGGCATGCCTGGTGAATATGGCTGTGCCGGAATAGCCTTTCTTGTCGGCATAGTTCCAGTAACTCTGGTACCCGGGAAAGGCAAGGTCGAGCTGTCCGGCCTGCATCTTGGTCTCCTGCAGACAGAAGAAGTCGGCATCCAGTTTTTCAAAAGTCTCCTGGAAACCCTTGCCCATGGCGGCCCGCAGGCCGTTGACGTTCCAACTAATGAATTTCATTGTCCGATAACTATTTTCTTTCCATTAACAATGTAAATGCCTGGCTGCAGGCCGATGTGGTATTCGCCGTAGGGCACGCCGCGGCGCACCATGGTGCCGTTGATGCTGTAGACGTTGACGGGACGGTTCATCACTTTGCCCACGTCCACACGGTCGGGCTGTCCGTAAAGCTCCTCGGGCAGTTCGATGACATCGTCGGAGAGGTCGTACGGAGTCAGGTGCTTATAAATATAGTTGGCACGCTTCGTCAGCCACGTCTTGGCACGTTTGGTGGTGGTGGCATAGTCCTTGCCGTCGCCCCATCCGGTGCTGGTGTACGAGGTGCCCGACCACCAGTCGTATTCCTCCCAGGAGGCACCGTCCTGATTATGTATGAACGAGGGCTCGGCATACTTGAAGTAGTCGTCGCAGTACTCGACGAGTTCGTCCAGCTTGCCGCTTGTCATGAAATCGGTCCACAGACGGTAGTATGCCTTCTTGGCGACATCGCTTCCGCGCAGCAGTTGCTTGAAGAAGGGGAAACCGATGTTGGAGGAGGACATGTACTGGAAAAGGTCGTTCTCGGCAGCTGTGATAAAGTAGTTCTTGCCTCGTTCGTAACCGTATGACCAGTCGAAGTCCCAGACGGGACCGAGGGTCCAAAGCGAGTCGGGATTGGTGATGGCGGGATTGTAGATGAACCAGCTCTTGGGGTGCATGAGTTCCTCGTTGCGCACCAGGTCGGTTACGAGCATGGCCCGCGCCATGGCCTCGACGTCGAGCTGAGCATTGTCGTAGTCGCGCTTGATGCTATAGGTGAAGTTATTGAAAGCTTCCTTAATCTGTGCAAATCGTTCGTTGGCCTCTTCCTTGGTGATGAGCGAGTCGTCTATCATCTCCTGCAGGTCGGGTTCTTTCAGGTTGACGTAGAGGTTGTAGTTCTTGTCGCGATACTTGAAGGGCTCGTCGTAGTAGGAGTCGAGTTCGAGCATGACGGCATTCGTCTCGTCGGCAATGTCGACGCTGTTGTTGGCAAATCCCGTCTTTTCTGTGAAGTTGTACGAGCCGCGATAGTGCCCATTGACGTACAGTTCCACAGGCACGATGTGGTTGCATCCGGCACTGCCCACCATGTCGGCCACCTTCATGGCCAGCGCATTGGAGGTCATGGAGCCGTGAATCTTGTTGGCCAGCAATACCCACGACTTACCTTTCGTCATGCCTAAGGGTTTTTGTTTCTCGTAGAACTTCAGGCGGTAGGGGTTCTTGCTGTTGCTGTTGTCGGACCAACTACTATTGCCTCGGCCTCGGATTTGCAGTGGCGTTTCGGGCATGTCGGGGTACACTCCGCCGCCGTCTATCCGGATGGTGGCTTCTTCATAGGTCTTCTTGCCGTATCGGCCTATCCAGGTCCATGAGTTCCAAGAAACACCGTCGTCGAAGGTGATGTCGATGCGCGGCACTTGGAATTCGGTGGTGGAGTGGTCGGTGAGGAAGTCAACCCGGACTACATAGTCGCGGCCAAAGGGCATGAAGCCTTTCTTGTATTCGGCAGGCGAGATGAGTTCCCGCTCTTCTTGACCGTATTCGGGGTTCTTTTCTATCTTATAGATGGCAAATTCACTCAGCACCAAGTAGTTCTTACGCTGACTGGCCGTCATCTGTAGACGCAGGTATGCATAGGGCTTCCCCAGTTCGATGAGTGGGCTCATATAGGCGGTCCCAGCTGTCGTAGGCAGGTTGTCGGCTTCGGCGGTCAGGGTGCGCAGGTCGGTCCATGTGGTACCGTTGTTGCTGCCCTGCAAGATGAATCCCAGTGGGGCGTAATCGTTGGTGGGTCGAGTGGTGTAGGAGAGTTTCAGACGGTCGAGCGACTCGGGCAACTCTATCTGCAGGTAGGGCCATTCGCTTGTTCCATCGCCATAGACTGAACCTTCGTTCCAGAGCAACTTCTCGTACGAACCGGTTCCCCATGTCGAGTGGAAGAAGGTGTTGACGTCGCCGTCGAGCATGTTGGCCGGGTCCTCAGCATGGTTGCTGGGGGCGTTGGTCGTAAACATTTCGCCTGTCAGAGCCAGAGGGGTCTCCAGCCATTCGTCTTCAGGATTCTCCGGCTCGCTCCACACTTCGTCCTTCACCTTCTCGTACCGATAGATGAACTGCTTTGGGTAGGCCACAGTGTAGCGCACCGGCTGTTCGAAGCGCAGACGGCTCTGCTTGCTGAACTGGCGTTTACCGTCGACATAGGCCCCGGCACCTTCGGGCAACTTGAACGATGGGGTCAGGCGCTTGCCGATACAGCCCACGCTGGCCCTGATTTCGCCTTTGGCTTCGTCTATCACGCCTTCGGCATCGGTGAAGAGTTGGTCGTTGAACTTGTTGTTGAACTTGAAGCTCTCGAATGCCGGCCGTTCGCCCTGGTAGACTGTGCCCTGCTGCACGATGTGGCTCTTCGCGATGGTCACCGTCGTGTCGCCCTTCAGTTTCAGGTGGATGTAGTGCGTATCCTCATTCCACTGCTCTATGTATTGCCGTGGAAATATCATGGTCGATGAGTCCGTCAGTTCGATGAACACGGTATCGTTTTCGGTGGGCGTTGCAGCTCCGATATGCATCAATGTTCCGACGAAGCAGAACAGAATGAGCGAAAGATACTTTTTCATGATTCCTTTTTCTATGATAGCTTAGATTCTTATTTCTATAATTGTTTATTTAATCACATATTTCCGGCCGTCGACGATGTACACGCCTGGGGCCAGTCCCTCGAAGCAATGGCCACGCGGTACCGCACGGCGCACGAGGATGCCATTGAGAGCATAGACGTTGACGGGCTTGCCCATCAGTTCGCCCACATCTATCACGTTCGTTTCCTCCATTTCTTCCTTGGTCTGGACGATGTCTTCGCTCAGGTCGTAAACTTCAATATTATTGTAGATGTATCGGGCGCGTTTCTCAAGCCAACTCTTGGCATTGGCCGTATGCGTAGCATAGTTGTTGCCGTCGTTCCACCGGCTGTAGTTGTGTTGTAATGAGGCGTTGGCAAACTCGTAGTAGTCGTCACAGTATTCGATAAGTTCTTCCAGTTTGCCGTTGGTCATGAAGTCGTGCCAAAGGCGATAGTATTCCCTTTTCACCTTCTCGCTGCCACGTAGCAGGTCGTAGAAGAAGGGGTAGCCCGTATTGCTGTAGCTCATGCGCGAGAAGAGGTCTTCCTCGGCGCAGACAATGAAGTAGTTACTGCCTCGCTCGTAGCCGAATGACCAGTCGAAGTCCCACACGGGGCCCAAGTTCCAGAGCGAGTCGGGATGGGTGATGTCGGTGTTATAAATGAACCAGCTCTTCGGGTGCATGAGTTCCTCGTTGCGCACCAGGTCGGTCACAAACATTGCCCTGACGACACTCTCGACATCGAATTTGGCATTCTCACCGTCGTTCTGCACATCGTAGGTCAGCGCGTTAAAGGCGTCCATGATTTGACTGCTGGTGAGGTTGGTCACCGTGGTGGCATCGGTGAAGTCGGGTTCCTTTATTTTTGTTTTGATGCCATAGTTTGCTTCCGTATAGATGGTCTCGTCGCCGTATGTATCCAGCTCCAGCATCACGGCATTGGTCTCGTCGTCGATGTCGATGCTGTTGTTGCTGAACCCAGTCTTTTCGGTCAGGTTGTACGAACCGCGATACTGATTGTTGATGTACAGTTCCACGGGCACGATGTGGTTGCAGCCCCGTGTCTCCACCATGTCGGCCACCTTCATGGCCAGTGCGTTGGTGGTCATGCTGCCCCTTTGCTTGTTGCAGAGCAGCACCCACGATTTCCCCTTCGTCATGCCCAGGGGTTTCATCTTCTCGGCAAACTTCAGTCGGTAGGGATTCTTGCTGCTGTACGAGTTGTCCCACGTCGAGTTGCCGCGTCCCTTTATCTGCACCGCAGTCTTTTCCATGTCGGGGTACACTCCGCCGCCGTCTATCTGTATGGTGGCGTCCTCATAGAATGTCTTGCCGTTCCGGCCTATCCACATCGAACTGCTCCAGGTTTTCTCGTCGCCAAACCAGATGTCGATGCGCGGGACACCGTATTCCGATGTGGGGTGGTCGGTCAGGAAATCCACCTCGACGTCGTACTCCGTACCATAGGCGCTCATGCTGCGTCTGCAATTTTCCACGGTATAGAGGTGCAGCCCGCCCAACAGGACAATCTCTTCCTCCTGAGCCTTGTTGGGGCGCAGGCGCAGGAATTTGTATTTCTGTTCGGTCGTCATGACGGGACTTGTCCAAGTGGTGCCCTGTGTGGTGGGCAGACCGTCGGCTTCGGCCGTGAAGGTCTGTATGTCGGACCAGTCCGAACCGTCGAGACTGCCTTGCAGCGTCAGACTGAGCGGACAGTAGTTGCCGTTGCTCTTGCCCAGGATGATGTTTACCAGTTCCGTCACGTCGGCCACGCTGACCCCGTTGTCCAGATTGACGTCGGCCGTCTCCGTGCCGTTTTGCGACTTGCCCAGGATGATGTTCACCAGTTCTGTCACGTCGGCCACACTGACCCCGTTGTCCAGATTGATGTCACCCAGGCGCGGAGTGGTGTAGCTGAATTGCAGGTTGTAGGTTTCCTCCGGTACTGCAATTTCCACGCAGGGCCATTGCTCCTTCTCCTTGTCGTAGTTGAGGCAGTAGAGGTTGGGGGCGTTGCCGTCCAGCAGCAGTTCCCTTGTCATCCACAGCCCTTCGTTCTGTTGTGGCTGAGTGGATTCGACTTTGTATAGCGAAAACTCACTGAATACAAGATAGTTCTTGTGCTGAGCGGCTGTCAGTTGCAGGCGCAACCGTTGGTAGGCTCCGCCCAGGTTGATGTCGGGACTGGTGTAGGTGGCATCCTGTGTGGTGGGCAGGTCGTCGTCAGAGACGTTGAAACTGCGTATGTCCTTCCACTGTATGCCGTCGTTGCTGCCCTGCAGGATGAGCCCGAGCGGGGCATAACTGCCAGAGTTTCGTGTGGTGTAGCTGAATTGCAGCCGATAGAGCGGTTCGGGCAATGCTATTTCCAGGTAGGGCCATTCGCTCGCTCCGTCGCCGTAGGAGGCATTGCTGTACCAAGCCAGTGGGGTGTAGTTGCCGCTTCCCCACGTCGAGTGGAATATGGTGTTGTGGTTGCCGTCGAGCATGTTGGCAAGGTGGTCGCTGTGGTTTGTCGGTGCGTTGGTGGATAGCATGTCCGCCGTCAGTTCCACTTCGCTTGCCGTCCATCCCATCACCATGTATTTGCTGTCGTCCTTCTTCACCAGTTCGTAGACGTTCTGGTTGGGGTAGGCCACGGTGTAGTGAACTGTTTTGTCGAAGCGGAGTCGCGTCTCCTTGCTGTGCTGCAACTCGTTGTCGACGTAGGCATCCACCCCTTCGGGCAGTTTGAACGATGGCGTCAGCCGCTTGCCGATACATCCCACCGACACGTTGATTTTTCTTTTGCTCTGGTCTATTTCGCCTATGGCATCCGTAAAGAGTTGGTCGTTGAACTTGTTGTTGAACTTGAAACTCTCGAATACAGGGCGCGCATACGGGAATGAGTTGTAAGTATTGCGAATTTCTGACTTGAGAACGGATATTGTGGTATCACCTTTCAGTTCGAACTGGATGCTTTGGTTGTCCTCCGAACGTTTGTCGATGTACTTCTGAGGTATGATGAGCATCGAGTTGTCGTTCATCTCGATGAACAACGTATCTTCCTGGGCAAACGCCATTCCGGAGCGGAGACTGGCCGCACCGACAAGCATCGATAATATCAACAATATTTTTCTCATTTTCTCATTCTCTCATTTTCTCATTTTCTCATTCTCTCATTTTCTCATTTTCTCATTCCCTCATTCCCTCAAATATTTCGCCAGTTCACTGTCGATTTGTCGCAAGCCTTTGGCAATACTTTGGGCATTCAGCATGGCCCCCATCTTGCTCGTGTGGGTGTGGTCTTTCTTGTAAAACTCCTGAGCCTTCTTTTGGCCCATTTCGTCCAAGGCGTCGGCGGTGATGTTGTGCAGGTCGACGAAAGCAACGCCAGTGGTGTTCACCACGTCGCGATACCAGCGGCCGAACGAATCGTTGCGGCGTTCAATCTTCCCCTTTTCCCATTTGTTCTTCACTCCGTCGCCCCATTCGTTGCGCGGCGTCAGGCTTACCAGGATGGGTGTAGCCCCCTTCTCGCGCACATCGTCAATCATCTTGCGCAGATACCAGCCGAAGGTGTAGACCACCTCGTTCCAAACCTCTTTGTCGGTGCGCACGCGATAGACGTGGCTCGAGTCGGCCGTGCCCATGATGTCGTTGCGTGCCTTGCCGTGGGCCAGTTCGTTGCCGGCATCGTTGTGCCCAAACTGAATCAGTACGAAGTCGCCCTTCTGTACGTCGTTTATCACCTTGTCCCATCGGCCTTCGCGCAGGTACGAACGGCACGAACGGCCGGCCTGTGCCGAGTTCTGTATCGTTATCTTGTCGGTGTCGAAGATGGTGGCTGCCTGACTGCCCCAGCCCCACATGCCGTCCTCCTCCTTATCGGTATTCTTCACGGTGGAGTCTCCGGTGATGAACACCACGGGCTTGCCCTTCTGTCGCTTCACGCCTGTGGTGGGTCGTTCGGTCTTCATCATCTGCTTCAGTTCGGCCACTTCGGGGTGGTTGCACTGCAGCAGTCCGTCGGCAGCGCTCCGGGCGTTCAGCTGTGCGCCGAAGGCTGAGGTGTGGATGTGGTCGAGATAGAAGTGGTAGTTGAACTTCCATTCCGTCATGCGGTCATATTTCCGTGCCGAGATTTCGTTCAGGTCCACGAACGGGCAGTTCAGTTCCTCTGCGATTTGCCGTGCCCACAGACCGAAGGTCTCGTTCACGCGTGTCACCCTTCCGGGACGTTCGTAGGCGTTCCTCGGCGTCAGGCTCATCAGTATGGGGTGTGCCCCCAAGGCCCTGGTCTCGCGAACGAAGCGGCGCATGTATTCGCCATACGAGTACACTGTCTCCTTGACGCCTGTCTCCTTGATGGTGACCTTCATCGAGTCGGTGGCCGAGATGCCGCGTATCGTGGCGCGTGCCCGGCCCGAGTCGAAGGGACCGTTGTCGTTGTGTCCCAGTTCGATGATGACGTAGTCGCCCGGCCGTATGCCCTTCTTCACATCGGGCCACAGGCGTGTGTAGAACGTGCGACTCGACGTTCCGCCCAGTGCCTGGTTCTCGACGGTAATCTTGTTCTCGTCAAAGTATTCGTGGGCATAATATCCCCAGCCCCACTGGCCGTTGTCGCCATTGCCCAGCGTGCCGGTTCGCATGGTGGAGTTTCCGACCAGGAAGAGTACGGGATTCGAGCCCCGCCGACTGCTTCCGGCCACGGGGCGCGCCGTCTTGGCCTTGTCCAGTGAGTCTAAAGTCAGGTCAACCACCTTGTTCACGTCTTCCATCGGACGGTATTGTGCAGATGCGGTAAGTGCCATGCAGAGCATAGACACCGAAAATAATGCTTTTTTCATGTCTTGTTAGTTAGTTTCGGGTACAAAGATAGTGAAAACAATGCGCCCGGCAAAATAAACTTGTTTATTTTTTATCCCTTACGACAATCTCTTGCAGGACGATGCCGGGGTCGATGTCGCGGAACCGGATGCTGTGTCGTTTCCGATGCCGGTCGATGGGCACGCTGAAGCGGCGCACGGCCTGGTTGCGCAGCACGTTCTGTTTCCACTCCTCGCTGCGTCCGTAGGTTTCGTAGTTGGTGACGGGACTTTTCCATCCGTCCACCTGTAGGCGGAAGCGCAGACTGTCGCCCTCCAGGGCATGGGTGGGCAGCAGTCGCACCTCCACCAGGAGCGTGTCGGCATCTATGGGTCCGAGGGTTGCCTTCCGTTGGCGGATGATGTGGCCGGGGACCTCGTCCTCGGGCAGGGGCGTGTCCGACGTGGTTTCTGCAACAGCCTGGAACACAGGCAGCCGCCGGGGCTGGCAGTCCATCATGTCGTGCCACTTGGCATTGTTGTACAGTCGGGTCAGCGACCATATGCTGTCCAGTGCCGCCCGACTCTCGTCCCATGTGGCGCGACCGTGGCGGGCCTGTTGCGCCGTCAGCATTTTCTTGTTCATCTCGGCAGCGCTCTGCACCGGGTACTTCACCAGTTGGAAGTAGGCCTCCCTGCGGTCGTCCGGAAGGTTGGCGCCTAAGGTCTCCGCCGCATCCTCCAGCAGTTGATATTCGGCCAGCCTGCGGTCAGTCTCTTTCCATGTCCAGGGCAGGTCGCGCACGGTGCTCCAGTATCGGCGGTCGGCCTCCTCCGTTCGGGTGCCTCCCAGAAACTCGGGCTTGCAGGCGAAGGCCAGACGGTAGTGTTCCGTCATGAGCGAAGTCAACTGCTGACCCATGGACTGTCCGAACTCGCGGCTGAGGAACGCTCTGAGGTGCCCCTCCGTGCCCTGTCGGCGCACGCCTTCCATGTCCCAGGCCATGTCCATGAACAGTTCTGTCTGGTATTCGGCCGGTTTCAGGTCGCCCACGTTCAGCACCCACATGCGCCGGATGCCGCGGTCGTAGGCCGTCATCATCTGCTGGCAGAGCAGCGTGGGGGAGAAGGTGCCCAGCCAGAGATAGTCGTGCGGCCGGCCCCAGTACGAAACGTGGTAGTACACGCCGTTGCCGCCCCTGCGCCGACGTTCTTCGGCGGTGGGGAAGTGGCGGATGTAGCCGTAGTTGTCGTCGGTCCACATCAGGCAGACGTCGTCCGGCACCTGCAGTCCGGCGTTGTACACCTCCAGTACCTCCTTGTAGGGGATGAACACCTGCGGCACCCGGGTCACGTCGCTGTCCACATGCCTGGCCAGCATCTCGCGCTGGTCCTGCAGCACGCGCTCCAGCACCGCCTTCTGTTCGTCCACCGTTTTGGCTCCGTTCATGGCACCGTCGTGGACGCCGCGCATGCCCAGGGTGTAGAGGATGGGCTGCCCGGCCACGTCGCGGACGCGCCTCTCCCAGAAGTCCCTGACCCACTGGGCATTGTGCACATAGTCGTATTCGCCCTCGCCGCGCACGGCCCATTCGCCGTTCACGTTGCAGGCCATCGGTTCGCAGTGACTGGTGCCGATGTATATGCCGTATTGCTGGGCCACGCGGCGGTTGTCGTCGCACAGGAAGAAGGGCTCCGTACATTCGTGCATGGCAGGCCAGTAGGTGTTGGCCCGCAGTCGGAGCAGCAGTTCGAAGATGCGGCTGTGCGTCCGTGGTCCCATGCGTCCCACCCATTTGGCCGGTTTACCTTTGGGCTTCAGATGTGTCTGAGCCTCAGGCTCGTAGGTGTGCGAGGCCCAGGGCAACATGCCCCAGTCTTCGTCGTTGATGAATATGCCGCGAAAGTCCACGTCGGGCGCCTGCTCGGTGCGGAATCCCTCGGGCAGTGCGAAGCGTTCCAGCCTTCGTGGCGTCACGTCGGCCCACCATTCCCAGGGCGATACGCCCATCCGCCGCGACAGTTCCAGCAGTCCATAGGCCGCACCATGACTGTCCGAGGCCACAATCTGCAGTTGCGCTCCCTTGGCTGTCATGCGGAAGGCCTCGCGCCGGTTCTTCAGTGCCTTCGGACTGACCGTGAGCACGATGTCGCCCTCCGGGGCAATAGTGAGCTCGCTGCCCAGCACCCGGCGGCAGTCGTCGGCCAACATGCGTATGGCGGTGCGGCCGACAGGTTGCAGCATCGTCGTGTCGCAAGCGAGGCGAATGGCCTGTCCCCTGCGAATCTCGAATGCCTGGCCCCAGAGCCCTGCCATCGACAGAATCAGGAATAGCAATGATTTTTTCATATTTCCACGCAGACGCCGCCGTCGCTCGCGGAATACCGGCGCAGCAAGTTCTGAATGTACTTTGCGCAGGCCATAGTCTCCTGACGGTTGCCGTCGTATCCGTTGACGATGCACACGAGGTGCGAAGTTCCGAGGTCAATCTTCGTGCGTTCGTTGTCGCTGGTGGGGGTGGCAATGCCGCCCTCAGCGTCGCGCCACACCGGCATTCCGGCTATGTTCAGCGGTCCGCGGCCGATGCCCTCGTAGGGCTCGCCCTCCTGACCGATGCCAAGGGTGAGACGCTCGCCCTGAATTTTGTCGCCGTCCAGTCCGCTGATGCTGTATCCGTAGGCTATCGATGCCAGGTTGATGAGGTCCACCACGGTGCTCACCCGGTAGAGGTCGTGCCCCTTCAGCGTCCGCCTCACCAGAGCCTCGCCGCTCGGACGGTATCGGCTGGGGTCCTTGCCGCAACGTTTGTACATCTCCCGCGTGGCCTCGATGCTGGGCATCAGCTTGATGCTTTCGGTGGTGTAGCGAGCCCTGTATTCCTCGATGAAATGGGCGATTTCTGTCCACAGGGCCTCGTCGCATTCCGTGTTCCGTACCTGCGCGACGACAGCGGCACCCGCATACTGCGGACACCGCTCTCGTATCTCATTTGACACGTTGAATAAGTACCCAACCTTTTCTTCACTCATGGCCTTGGCGATATACTTCTTTTCTCTTATTTCTTCCTGTTCACGCCGCGGTAGCACTTGGGCTGTTCCGTCCCGTTGGGGATGGCGCGGGTCACCTGCGTCGAGTCGTTCCACAGACTGTCGGAGGCCATGCTCTGTTCGCGCGAGTAGTAGTAGCCGCCGTATCCGTAGTCGTCCCAGTAGATGTCGTAGTTTTGCAGGCGGAAGCGTACGGAGCTGTCATATCCGTCCATGTAGCCGGTGAATTCGTAGCGGCTCAGGCGGTAGTCGCGAATGCGGCAGTTCAGTTCGGGGTCGTCGAAGTAGAGGTAGATGACGCCATCCTTGATTTCGTAGTCGAAGTAGTGGGTCATGGTGCCGCGGTAGTAGTAGTCAATCTCCGTGCCGGTACCGCTGTAGTAGCCGTAGCCCTTGGGCACGAACTCGATGTCCGATCCGCGAGCCTTCTCGTTGTTCATCCACATATCGAGGTCGCCAAACCAGCGTCCGCTGACATTGTATCCTACCCGGGTGTCGTAGTCGTATCCGTAGTCGAAATCGCAACCCGTCAGTCCCATGAGGGTCATCAACATCAGACCCATCATCCACAGATTCTTGTTCAAAGTCTTCATATTCGTACGTTTTTATTGGTTTCGTACTGCAAAGGTATGCACTTTTCTTCATCCGTGCAAGAGACTATCCCTATTAGTGCAGGGGAATTTTCCTACGGGCCTTCGGAATTTGCGCTGCCGCCCCTGTTTTCCGTTCTCGGGAGGCATCGGTTTCGACAATACGTCGATTGAGCTCCAACCTTAGTATTGTCTGAGCCCCAACCATAGTATTGTCTGAACTCAATCGACGTATTGTCTGTCAGGAGGCCAATGCAGGGGTAGGGTACAGGCACAAAAAAAGCCGCCATCCCTTCGGACGGCGGCTCTTGGTTATTCTCTGCGCGCTCTGGCTTCTCTGCGCGCTCTGTGCGATTATTGGACTTTTGGGCCTCTGCAGCCGACGTTGCAGCCCACAGAATTGTCAAGATGAGGCATAGGCCTTTCATGCTTTTCTTCTCGTTTTAAGGTTATTACGGGGCAAAGTTAAGTATAAGAGTCGAGAAAACCAAATGTTTTTGAGTGATATATTTGTGTTTTCGCTCGCTTATTCGTACCTTTGCACGCGAATTTGTGGATTAATACATATTTAATATATAAAAAAGATATGAGCTTAAAGATTGTTGTACTTGCCAAGCAAGTGCCCGACACGCGCAATGTGGGCCCCGATGCCATGACACCCGAAGGCACCGTGAACCGCAGCGCGCTGCCTGCCATCTTCAATCCCGAGGACTTGAATGCATTGGAGCAGGCTCTGCGACTGAAAGATCAATTCCCCGGCACGACTGTGAACGTGCTGACCATGGGCCCCGGACGTGCCGCTGAGGTCATCCGCGAGGCTATGTACCGCGGTGCCGACGGCGGTTGGTTGCTGACCGACCGTGCCTTTGCCGGTGCCGACACATTGGCTACCTCCTATGCACTGGCTACGGCCATCAAGCATGTTTGTCCCGATGTGGACCTCATCGTCGGAGGTCGTCAGGCCATCGACGGCGATACCGCCCAGGTGGGTCCCCAGGTGGCTGAGAAGTTAGGACTGAACCAGGTGACCTATGTGGAGGAGATAAAGGCCCTCACCCTTAATGGGGAGGGAACCAAGGCTGCCAATGTGGGAACTGTCGTTTGCACCCGCCACATCGACGGCGGCGTGGAGACGGTGGAGAGCCCGCTGCCCTGCGTGCTGACGGTGAACGGTTCGGCCGCTCCCTGCCGCCCCCGCAACGTGAAGCGCCTGATGAAGTTCAAGCGTGCCCTGGCCCCTCTGGAGCTGCCGCAGGGACAGACCTACGAGGACCTGCCATACGCCGACCAGTATGGTTGCAAGCAGTACCTGAAGATTGCTCAGCTGACCACGGCCGACGTGAATGCCGACCTGCAGCAGTGCGGTCTGGCCGGTTCGCCCACGAAGGTGAAGGCTGTGGAGAACATCGTCTTCAAGGCCAAGGAGAGTAAGCAACTGACCGGTTCCGACGAGGACATCAACGGACTGGTCAAGGAACTGATGGCCAACCGAACGATATAAAGACCCTTCCCCCAGCCCCTCCCGTGGAGGGAGGGGAGAAGATAGGGGAAGAGTTTAATAATAATTTGTAAAACGAATAAGATATGAATAAGATACAAGAAGTAGACGTGACTTCTCCCTCCCTACAAGGGAGGGCCGGGGGAGGGTCTGTATTCGTATATTGTGAACTTGAAGGCACAAAGGTTGCCGAAGTAAGTCAGGAACTGCTCACCAAGGGCCGCAAGTTGGCCAACACGCTGGGTGTGCAGTTGGAGGCCGTGGCTGCGGGCTGCGGCATCACGGGCAAGGTGGAGAGCCAGATTCTGCCCTACGGCGTGGATAAGTTGCACATCTTCGATGCCGAGGGCCTCGCTCCCTACACCTCGAAGCCCCATACGGCCGTGCTGGTGAACCTGTTCAAGCAGGAACAGCCCCAGATCTGCCTGATGGGTGCCGACGTGGTGGGCCGCGACCTGGGTCCCCGCGTCAGCAGTGCCCTGCACAGCGGACTGACCGCCGACTGCACGGCTCTGGAGATAGGTCCCCACGAGGACAAGAAACTTGGCAAGCACTACGACAATCTGCTCTACCAGATTCGTCCCGCCTTCGGTGGTAACATCGTAGCCACCATCGTCAATCCCGAAAACCGTCCGCAGATGGCCACCGTGCGCTCTGGCGTCATGAAGGCCGAGGTGCTCGACCCCAACTACAAGGGTGAGGTCATCGTTGAGGACGTGGCCAAGTTTGTGCCCGAGACGGAGTACGTCACCAAGGTGCTGGACCGCCACGTGCAGGCTGCCAAGAACAACCTGAAGGGTGCCAGCATCATCGTGGCCGGTGGCTACGGTGTGGGCTCGAAGGAAGGTTTCGCCCAACTCTACGAACTGGCCAAGGTGCTGCATGCTGAGGTCGGTGCAAGCCGTGCTGCCGTCGATGCCGGTTTTGCCGACCACGACCTGCAGATTGGGCAGACGGGTGTCACCGTCCGTCCGAAGGTCTACATCGCCTGCGGCATCAGCGGTGCCATCCAGCACGTTGCCGGCATGAAGGAGTCGGGCATCATCATCTCCATCAACAGCGACGAGAATGCCCCCATCAACCAGATTGCCGACTACGTCATCACGGGCACCGTCGAGGAAGTGGTTCCGAAGATGATTAAATACTATAAACAGAATAGCAAGTAAAGACCCGCCCCCGGCCCCTCCCTTGTAGGGCGGGGAGCGGTTACATTTCATTATTATTATATTTTTGAAGTAGAATACCCTCCCACAAATCATTCTACTCTCTCCCAACAAGGGGGAGCGGGGAGGGGGCTGATTATGAGTAATTACTATACTGATATTCCAGAGATAAAGTTCGAACTGGAGAACAGTCCGCTGATGCAGCGCATCGTGGAACTGAAAGAACGCAACTTCGCCGACAAAGACCAGTATGACGAAGCACCGCAGGACGTGGCCGATGCCATGGACACCTACGACAAGGTGCTGGACGTCGTGGGCGACATTGTGGGTAACATCGTGGCGCCCAACGCTGAGGCTGTGGATGCCGAAGGCCCCTACTGCGAGAACGGTCGTGTGCGCTATGCCGAGAAGACCTACGAAAACCTGGAGGCTATGCGCCAGGCAGGTCTGAACGGTGTCACCATGCCCCGCCGCTACGGCGGTCTGAACATGCCCGTCACGGTCTATACGGCAGCCAACGAAATCGTCAGCGCAGGAGATGCCGGCTTCGAGAACATCTGGAGCCTTCAGGACTGCATCGAGACGCTCTACTGCTTCGGTAACGAGGAGCAGCGCCAGAAGTACATCCCCCGCGTCTGCAAGGGTGAGACCATGTCGATGGACCTCACCGAGCCCGACGCCGGCAGTGACCTGCAGAGCGTCATGCTCAAGGCAACCTATGATGAAGAAAACGATTGCTGGCGACTGAACGGCTCGAAGCGCTTCATCACCAACGGCGACTCGGACATCCACCTCGTCTTGGCTCGCTCCGAGGCTGGCACGCGCGACGGCCGTGGCCTGTCGATGTTCATCTACGACAAGCGCGACGGCGGCGTGGACGTGCGCCGCATCGAGAACAAACTCGGCATCCATGGTTCGCCAACCTGCGAACTCGTCTACAAGAACGCCAAGTGCGAACTTTGCGGCGACCGCAAGTTGGGTCTGATCAAGTACGTCATGTCGCTGATGAACGGTGCCCGTCTGGGTATCGCTGCCCAGTCGGTGGGTCTGAGCCAGGCCGCCTACAACGAGGCACTGGCCTATGCTCGCGACCGCAAGCAGTTTGGCAAGGCCATCATCGAGTTCCCCGCTGTGGCAGAGATGATTAGCAACATCAAGGCCCGACTGGATGCCGGTCGTGCCCTACTGTACCAGACCGCTCGCTACGTCGACATCTACAAGGCCCTGGAGGACATCGCCCGCGACCGCAAACTGGAGCCCGAAGAGCGTCAGGAACTGAAGAAGTACAGCCGCCTGGCCGATGCCTTCACGCCTCTGGCCAAGGGTATGAACTCGGAGTATGCCAACCAGAACGGCTACGACTGCATCCAGGTGCACGGCGGAAGCGGCTTCATGCTCGAATATGCCTGTCAGCGCATCTATCGCGACGCCCGCATCACCAGCATCTACGAGGGTACCACACAGTTGCAGACCGTAGCAGCCATCCGCTATGTCACTACGGGCCTGTACAGTCAGGTCATCGAGGAAATGCTGGCTCAGGAGGTTCCTGCTGAGTGTCAGGCTTATGTAGAACGCCTGCGTGCCATGGCCGACAAGTTCAACGCTGCCATTGCCCAGGTGAAGGAAGCCCAGGAGCGTGCCGAGGCTGCAGGCGAGGACAAGAACAACGTCCACGACCTCTGTGCCCGTCACCTCTACGAGATGGCCGGTGACACCGTCATGTCGCTTCTGCTCTTGCAGAACGCCGTCAAGTGTCCCGAACTCTTTGCCAAGAGTCTGCAGGTGTATGTCAACCTGGCCGAGGCCGACGTGGAGAAGAACAGCACCCTCGTTGCCCGCATGACCAGCGAAAGCATCGACAGCTACCGTCAGGCATAAAAAAGAGGAATAAAGGCAGACGGGCACCTTGGCCAGATGCCAATGTGCCCGTCTGCCGTTTTTTTAACAAAGTAAGATGATACAGACCGTTTGTGACTTCATAGCCCGCTGGATGGGCGTCGTGGTGCTGCTGTCGGGCATTGTGGCCGTGTTAGCGCCAGAGGTGTTTCTGCCCTTGGACATGTGGATGATAAATCCCCTGTTGGGAGTAATCATGTTTGGCATGGGACTGACCCTGAAGCCACAGGACTTCCGTGTCGTCTTTCAGCATCCCAAGGATGTATTCATCGGTTGCCTGGCCCAGTTCACGGCGATGCCCCTCATTGCCTGGCTCCTGGTGAAACTGTTTGCCTTGCCTGACGAACTGGCTTTGGGCGTCATCCTCGTGGGTTGTTGTCCGGGCGGCACGGCGTCGAACGTCATCACGTTCCTGGCCCGCGGCGACCTCGCCCTGTCGGTCGGAATGACGGCTACGAGCACCCTCGTGGCTCCGGTGCTTACTCCGCTGCTGGTGTGGCTGATGGCAGGCACGATGGTCGATGTCGACACCGTGGGCATGTTGCTCTCCATCCTCTATGTGGTTGTTGCCCCCATAGCCGTAGGTCTGTTGGTGCAACATTTTTTCCCTCGTTTCACACAGCGCATCGTGACCTATCTTCCCGCTTTCTCCACGTTGGTGATAGCCTTCGCGGTGGCTTTGGTCGTGTCGCATACGGCCGACCGCCTGCTCACGGGCGGCATGCTGGTCGTGCTGGTGGTCATGCTCCACAATGTGATAGGTCTGGCAGCGGGCTACGCCATAGGGCGCGTGCTCGACCTTCCGAGTGCCAAGCGCAGAGCCATCTCCATCGAGGTGGGGATGCAAAACTCGGGTCTGGCCTCTTCGCTGGCCACCCTCCACTTTGCCGCTTATCCCTTGGCCACCATCCCCGGCGCCATCTTCAGTGTGTGGCACAACATCAGCGGGGCGATTGTTGCCCGCATCTATTCCCGTAGCGATACGAAGAAATAATGTCCTGGGGGCTTCCTTGTCTGAAAAAAAGACTTGGAAATTTTGTCTTCCACAGATTTATTTGTACCTTTGCAGTCGTTAATCAGGGGTGCTGCGCCTTTTGGCGTGGCTGAGAGAGCGTTTCTTTAGTACGCTTGCGTAACGCAGCGGAGCAAGAACAGACCCTAAGAATCTGAACCGGATAATGCCGGCGTAGAGAGTATGAACAACTTATTAACTTATAAGACTATGCAAAAATTTTTAGCCGTTGTGCTCGTATTGGGCATGACACAGATGGGTTTTGCCCAAAAAGACAATTCACAACGTGATTCCTTGAAGATGGAAGCTCTGAACGAAGTGGTGGTGAAGGCCGTTAAGGCTCCTGCGAATGCCCCCTTCGCCGTGACGAAAATCGACCGTAAACAATTGGAGACTTTCTCCCGGACGGGACAGGAACTGCCCTTCCTGTTTGCACGCACTCCGGGCGTGGTGGCCTGGAGTGAGAATGGTGTGGGTACGGGAACGACCTACATGCGCCTCCGTGGGGCGGGCGACTCGCGCATCAACGTGACTCTGGACGGTGTGTCCCTGAACTCGCCCGAGGACCAGTGTGTCTTCTGGGCCAACATGAACTCTTACGCCGCCTTGCTCTCCAACGTCCAGATACAGCGCGGTGTGGGTACATCTACCAATGGCGACGGTGCCTTTGGCGGTACGGTGGCCTTGCAGACGAAGGCCCCGAATCCCTTCCCTTCGCTCGAACTTTCGGCTTCGGGCGGTTCCTACAACACCTGGAACTTCGGCGGTTCGTTCTCCAGCGGCTTGCTGCAGCGGAAATTGAGAAATGGAGAAGATGAGAGCATGAGAGGTGGTGGCGGTGTCATCATCGACGGCGCCTATCACGGAAGTCGTACCGACGGATTCATCCATGGCACCGACGGACGGAGCGGCAGTTACTATGGCGGCCTTACCTATATTAATAATGATGGGACGCTGAAACTGAGTTACAAGAATATCGGTAACTACGAGCGGACGGGACAGGCCTGGAACGGCGTTTGCCCAGGCGACGGCGACTATAGCCTGAATTCCTACGACGGGGTGAAGACCTATAAGGACCTCTACAATATGGGGCTCGGACGCTACAACGAACTCTACGAAGCCTTTACGCCCGACTGGAACGGCGGATGGACTGTCGGCCGCTATCAGATGAAAGACGGAAGTTCCTATCCCGGTGCTACCGACAACTTCTGGCAGAACCATAACTTGCTGAACCTTTCGTGGCACATCAGCGACCACTGGACGACCAGCGGAACGCTCCATTACACCCACGGACATGGCTACTACCAAAGTTTCCGTCTACAGAATAAGCCCAAGAAGTTCGGTCTGCCCGAGGTGCTCTCCGACGGCTCTTCTTTGGGCAAGGCCGACTACGTGCGCCGCAAAGGCATGACGCAGGACGGCTACGGAATGGTGTGGAACGTCAACTATCAGGACAACCGTTGGGATGTCATCGGCGGAGTCTCGCTGCAGAACTTCGAGGCCAACCACTATGGCTACCTGACCTACACCAGCAACGACCAGCTGCAGGCCGACCTTTTCCACGACAAGAACGGCTGGTATCACTATTACGACAACGATGCCACGAAGACCGACGGACAAATCTTCCTCAAGGGAATGTTCCACATCACGAAGGCTTGGGATGCCTTTGCCGACGTGCAGTATCGCCATGTGGGATACATAACCAGCGGTACACACGACAGTTTCGTGAAGCAGGCAGACGGCACCTACAAAGCCCACCTCCTCGACATCAAGAAGCAGTACAACTTCGTGAACCCCAAGGTGGGCCTCTCGTTCCACCAGAACGGTCATTCGGCCTATGTGTCGTATGCACTCAGTCATCGCGAGCCGGAGCGTAATAACTTCACCGACAACGGCAACTATCCTGCCCCCAAGGCCGAGAGCCTGCACGACGTGGAACTGGGTTACAACTATCAGGGCAGTCGCTGGCATGCCGGCATCGGACTCTACTCGATGTACTACGACAACCAGTTTGTGCAGACGGGCCTCTACAGCGACATCGGTGAGAAACTGACCACCAACATCCATCGCAGTTACCGACTGGGCATGGAACTGTCGGCCGGAGTGGATGTGACGAAGTGGTTCTCGCTGGAAGCCAATGCCGCCATCAGCAAGAATACGATTCGCGACTTCGACGAGGTCGTAGAGACCTACGATGCCGACTGGAAAGAACTGCCCGCCACCACCGTGCACTACGACAACTCCACCTTGGCCTTCTCGCCTACGGCCATACTGAATGGTTTTGCCGACTTCCATGTAAAGGGCTTCGAAGCTACGTGGCACACCAACTTCGTCTCGCGCCAGTATCTCGACAACACCTGCAACAAGGACCGTTCGCTGCCTAAGTACACGCAAACCAACATCCATTTGGGTTACGAACTGAAATTGAGAAAAGGAGAAAATGAGATAAAGAAAATGGGCATGAGGCGCATCGTCTTCGGTGTCGATCTGCGCAATATCTTCAACCGTCGCTATGCCAGCAGCGGATGGGTCTATTCGGCCATCGTCGGCAGCGACTATCCCGAGCAGAACCGATACTACCAGATTGGTTATGTCCCCATGGCTGGTTTCACGGCAATGGGTAGCGTTACGCTCAAGTTCTAATCCCTAATCCCTAATCCCTAATCTCTAATCCCTAATCCCAATCCCTAATATGAATTTTATCATCGCTCATTGGCTTGACATCGTCACTACAGTGCTCGGCTTGGCCTACATCCTCCTGGAGTACAAAGCCAGTTTATGGATGTGGGCAGTAGGCTTCTTGATGCAGAGTCTGGGCATCATACTATACTATCAGAAAGGACTCTATGCCGACTGCGGCATGGAGTTCTACTATCTTTCGATGACCGTCTACGGTTGGTGGCGCTGGGTGCATGGCTCTGCAGAGAAGCAGAGCCTGCCCATTCGCCATTTCCCGCCCCGCCTGGTGCTGCCTTGGCTTGCGCTGACCGCTACGGTGTGGGCTGTCATCTATTGGCTGCTCGTTACGTTCACCAACTCCAATGTGCCCTTGGCCGACTCCTTCACGACGGCACTCAGCATTCTGGGCATCTGGGCATTGGCACATAAGTATCTGGAACAGTGGCTTATCTGGATAGCCGTTGACGTGGTCACCTGTGTGCTCTACTTCTACAAGGACATTCCCTTCAAGGCTTCGCTCTATGGGCTCTATGTCATCATCGCCATCCTCGGTTATCGCAAGTGGAGGAGCATGATGGCGTCTATGAAATGTTAAATTAATGTTAAATGTGCATTGAGTCCATTGCACTTATGCATGGACTGTATATCTTTGCAATATCAAAATGATATCATATTATTAACCTTTAGTAATAACAGAACTATGGAGACAAAAGAAAAGCGTTTTGAAGGAACCGTCCTGAATGGTTTTTTCATGTTGTTTGTTAATCTGGTGCTTACGCTCGGTTGCCCGGCCCTGTTTATATATGGGCTTGTGCTCATCGACAGTGATTACGGTTCGCCCGTTCCCTACATCGTAGCAGGACTCATTGGCAGTATCATCACCATCATCCTTTGGTGTGGTTTCATGATGCTGGAGCCTAACGAAGCACGCGTCATCACTTGGTTTGGCAAGTATTCGGGAACCTTTTCCCAGGCTGGTTACTATTGGATTAACCCCTTCTATGGTAGTAAGAAACTCTCCCTGCGCGCCCGTAACCTGGATGCCGAACCCATCAAGGTGAACGACAAGGTGGGCAATCCCGTAATGATCGGATTGGTGCTGGTGTGGAAACTGAAGGATACGTACAAGGCACTGTTTGAGGTTGATACGCAGACGATGGCCACCTCGGCCCAGGGCCAGGTAGGCACCGATGTCAAGAGCATCATGAACGCCTTGGAGAAGTTCGTGCGTGTGCAGAGCGATGCCGCCCTGCGTCAGGTGGCTGGGCAGTATGCCTACGATGACGAAGATGGTGGTGCAGGTGAACTGACATTGCGCTCGGGCAGCGAGGATATCAATGATCTGCTGGAGCAGAAACTTGACGACCGCCTGGCCTTGGCAGGCATCGAGGTTGTTGAGGCTCGCATCAATTATCTGGCCTACGCGCCGGAGATTGCTGCCGTCATGCTGCGCCGTCAGCAGGCTTCGGCCATCATCACGGCTCGCGAAAAGATTGTTGAGGGTGCCGTTTCGATGGTGAAGATGGCCCTGGACAAACTGGCCAATGAGGACGTGGTGGAACTGGACGACGACAAGAAGGCGGCTATGGTTTCGAACCTGCTTGTCGTGCTCTGTGGCGACGATTCGGCACAGCCGGTGGTAAACGCTGGTACGTTGAATCATTGATGAAGTTTTCGGGATTAGTGATAAGAGATTAGGGAATAGGGAATAGAGATTAGGGAATAGAGATTAGAGATTCGGGATATGAAACGATATGAATATAAAGTGGTTAACGTTCTCTGGAAAACTGAGCGAAAACTGAATCAACTGGGCTACGACGGTTGGGAACTGGTGGCCGTGGAAAGCGGAAACATGTTTCTGAAGCGTGAATATAACGACTGATGGCTAAGAAGGAGAATACGACAAAGAACTTCATCCTGCGCATCGATGCAGACACGATGTCGGCCATCGAGGCATGGGCTGCCGATGAGTTCCGCTCCACCAACGGACAGTTGCAGTGGATCATCACCGAAGCTCTGCGTCGTGCCAAGCGCCTGCCGCGCCAAAGTAATTAATCTGAAATAAGAAATAATATGATGAAAAAGATGATAGTCCTCTCTGTCCTCATTGCCCTCGTTGTTGGCGGTTTCATGCTGGTATACGGCAAGACTTCTGGTTTCAAGTCTGTTGAAACGGCTGAGTTCGCTCAATTGCTGGAGAACGAAACCGATGTTCAACTGGTGGATGTCCGCACTCCCACGGAATACGCCGAGGGGCATCTCCCCGGTGCCGTGCTCATTGATGTAAAGGATGGTGACTTTCTGTCAAAGGCAAAGGCCCAGCTTTCCGCCGAGCATCCTGTAGCTGTCTACTGCCGGAGCGGTCGACGCTCGGCTATGGCGGCTGGTATGCTGGCGGCGGCAGGCTTCGAGGTTACCAACCTCAAGGGCGGCATCACTGCTTGGCAAGCCGACGAACGCTCGATTGTCAAGAGCGAAAACCCCAATCCGGCTTCCGCACGTCAGTCTGCCGAGGCTGTGAAGTTCAGGGTGAAGGAGATTTACGATGAGGTGTTTGGCTGGTATCTCGCTCATGTGGACGACCCTTGCGAGAACGACTTTGACAATGAAGCATTCTTTTCCAAGGATTACTGGCAAGTGCTCTCCTCCGTCATCCGCCTGGATACCGACGGCGATGGTACATTCTTCTTCGACTACGACCATTGGGTCCAGGGTCAGGACTGGGACAAAGACCTCGCCCTGGGTATCGATTCCGTCGAAATGAAGAATGACAGCCATGCTCTCGTACATTCGCATATCACGAATTGTGGTTCCACCATACCCCTTGACCTTGTCATGGTTTCTGAGGACGACCGATGGGTCATCGACGACTTCATCAGTAACAACCGCTCCGAGAAGGCCGCGATGAGGGAATATATAAAGGAAAAAGGCTGATGATGCCACATTAGGCTAAGGATAAAAAAAGAGGCTATGTCGAAACCATCGACATAGCCTCTTTTTTTGTTTATACGGTATTCGTGAGATTACTTGTCCTCTTCGGGAGCCTGACCGATGAGTTCCATGAACTCGTCCAGCTTCGGCGTGATGATGATCTGGGTGCGGCGGTTGCGCTGCTTGCCCACTTCGGTGTCGTTGCCCTGTACGGGGTTGTATTCGCCACGGCCACCGGCGGTCAGACGCTTCGGGTCTACGCCATACTGCGTCTGCAGGGCCTGCACTACGCTTGATGCACGCAGACAAGAGAGGTCCCAGTTGTTACGGATGTTCGTCTTCGAGATGGGCACATTGTCGGTGTTACCCTCGATGAGTACGTCGTAGTCCTTGTAGTCCTTGATAATCTTGGCAATCTTGGACAGCGTCTCAGCGGCACGGTCGTTGATTTCGTACGAACCGCTCTTGTACAGCATGTTGTCGGCCAGTGAGATATACACAACGCCCTTCAGCACCTGTACGTCTACTTCCTTCAGTTCTTCCTTCGAAAGCGAACGGGTGAGGTTGTTCGAGAGCACCATGTTCAGCGAGTCGCTCTTCGACTTCACCTCCACCAGATGGCGGATGTACTGGTTCGATTCGTTAATCTGGTCTACCAGTTTCTCGATGCTCACGTTGTTCTGGCTGGCGTTCGACAGACTCTTGTTCAGCGATGCCTGCAGAGCCTTGTTCGACTCTTCCATCTTGCGCAGTGCACCTTTGTTGGTGGCCAGTTGCTCCTGAAGGCCAGTCACGCGAACCTCAGTTGCCGACAACTTCTGCTTGGCGTCGGCGAGCTGCTGCTGCGTATCCTGGAACTTGCCCATCAGTGTGTTATAATCAGTCTGGCAGGCAGCCAACTTCTTCTTGCTTGCACAACTCGTCAGGCACAATCCAGTGACTACGAGCAAGGTCATTGTTAACAGTTTTTTCATATTCTTTCTCGTTTAAAAGGTTTTTATTCCCGATTTACGGCTTCAAAATTACGTTATTATTTGCGATTATGACACATGTAAGGGGTAAAAAGTTCATTTAATTATTGTATTTTAACATCCCAAGCCCCGTTTTCATGCTTTTTAGCGGTCTTTGTATATGGCAATCTCGCCACTGCCGTAGCAGATGCGGTGTTCGGCATCGTAGATACATCCGAACTGGCCAGGAGCGATGCCCTGGATGGGTTCGTCGGAGTGGATGTGGTAGCCTTCGTCGTCCAGTGTGATGATGCCGGGCATAAAGTGGTCGACGTGCCGAATCTTGAACGAAATGGGTAAGCCCTTTCGGAGTAAGTCAGATTCTTCACGCTTCACTTTTTGTTCTTCATTCTCCCACGGATTACTTGTAATGAAGTGCAAGTCGGCCAGGCGGAAGTCGTGGCCATACTGCAGCTGCGTGTCCCAGCCGCGGGCTACGAATACGATGTTCTTCTTGACGTTCTTCTTCACCACGAACCAGGGGCCACCGCTCAGACCGAGCCCCTTGCGCTGCCCGATGGTGTGGAACCAGAATCCCCGGTGCCTGCCCACCACTTTGCCCGTCTCGATGTCGATGATGCGGCCCTCCTCTTCGCCCAGGAAGCGGCGCAGGAAGTCGTTGTAGTTTATCTTGCCCAGGAAGCAGATTCCCTGACTGTCCTTGCGGCGCGCACTGGGCAGTCCTGCCTTGACGGCAATGTCGCGCACCTCCTCCTTCATCAGGTGCCCGATGGGGAAAATGGTATGTTGGAATTGTTCGCGGGTCAGTTGTGCCAGGAAATCGGTCTGGTCCTTCACGGGGTCGGGGGCAGTCCCTAACCATTGCACCTCGCGACTGGTCTCCAGGTCGTTCAGTGTCTCGGTGCGTCCGTCTGCAAGGATGCGCGTAGCATAGTGCCCCGTTGCCACGAGGTCGTAGTCCTTGCCGGTGCGTTCCTCGAAGGCTCCGAACTTGATGAGCCGGTTGCACATTACGTCGGGGTTCGGTGTCAGTCCTTCCTTCACGCGCCCTATGGCATATCCCACCACCTTCTCCCAGTATTCTTTCTGCAGGTCGGTGACTTCCAGTTTCAGGCCATACTTCCTTGCCGTGGCCTGAGAAAGTTCAATATCCTCCTCTGCCGAGCACGACGAATCCTCGCCCTCCATACCTATCTTTATATAGTGGAGGTCGGGGCGATATCCTGCCTCGCACAATTGGTGAACTACCACGGCACTGTCCACACCGCCCGAAATCAGTACTGCTATATTCTTCATATCGACTGCAAAGGTACGATTAAGCGAGCGAAAAAGCAAAGAACTTTTGTTTTTTCCGAGCGTGAGTACCTAAAACCGCAGGTTAAAGGTACGATTAAGCGAGAGAAAACACAAATTTACCGTAACATTTTCCTAACTTTGTTGTTATATAAGTATGGAAGAACCACGATTTATCACCCTTGCTACGCAAATGCGCCCCGCGCTGATGGCCCTTGCAATGCGTATTCTCCATCGGGAGGAAGATGTCCGCGACGCAGTGCAGGATGCACTTGTGGCCCTGTGGCGCATGGGCGAAAGAGTTGTGGACGAGGACGATGCACGGCGGCTGACAGTCGTCATCACGCGAAACGTTTGCCTGAACAAGGCGAAGCGTCTGCAGAGGCACATGGCATTGCCCTTGGACGAACTGCCTACCGACACGGTGCGTACCCTGTCGGCTCGTCAGCGTGACCCACACACCACACTGGAGCAACGTGAGGAGGAACGGCGTGTGCAACGGGCCATGTCGGCACTGCCACAGCACTACCAGGCGCTGTTGACTATGCGCTATATCGACGGCATGAGCCATAGTCAGATAGCCGCCATACAGGGTTCGACGGAGGGTGCCGTGCGCGTCATGGCCTGTCGTGCCAAGGAGGCGTTGATTAGGGAGTTAAGGATGAATGGCGAAAGGTGAAGGATTAAAGAAATATCACGATGGAAAAACAGAAAACAGACAAACAATTATGGGCCGAAGCCCTGAGTGTGTTTGAGGACAACAAGAGAGCCATCGCGTCGTCTTCGCAAGACGCAACCAAGTTCTTGTCGCCACATGCAAGGAAGCCTCTGTGGCTTTCCCGCATAGCCGCAGTTGTGGTCGTGGCCCTCCTTGTCGGAGGGCTGGCTTGGGCGGCAGTGCGTCTGGCGAGGATGGAGAGAACGTCACAGCCTCGTCCAGTTTCTCTCGACTCGGTCATTGTGGACAAAACCGCGATATCGGCAGACAGCGTGCGCTTGTTCAGCGGCGAACGGTTGGACAGCGTGTTGCAAATCGTCGGTCAGCATTACAGTCGTTCGGTATGCTTCCTGGACGATAGCCTGGGCAGCATACGAGTCTTGGCCCGATGGCACGTGAGTCAACCGCTGGAGACATTCGTGTCGATGCTGAACGACTTTGAGGGTTTCAGCGTTAGCGACGAGCGCGACACTTTGTTTGTAACGATAAGGGAAGGGGAGGACGGACAATGAAACGATTATTCTTTCTTATACTGATAGCTTTCAACTTCACTTTAGCCTTTGCCCAAACCGTCTCTTTCGACTTCCGCAACACGACGCTGGCCGAGGCGCTGACCCAACTGGCTGCTGCCACGAGCGAGTATGACATTCAGTGCGTCACGAGCGAATTGGACTCGCTGCCCGTCAGTGTGCGAATACGTAACCTCAGCATCCCTGATGCTGTGACCCGTGTGACGAAGGGGCAGCCCGTGAAGGTAAAGACCCGGGACCGCTGCATCATTGTCCAGTACGACAGCAACCGCAAGCCGCGCATACTGAAACTGAACGGAACGGTCAACGACACGCGAGCCCACAACCAACTGCTCGGCGCCACCGTTGACCTGCTCAGCGAGGACAGCACCCTCATTCATTCGCTCACGGCCACCCGGCGCTACAGCAGCGACATCGGGGCTACGTGGGAGAGGTCGGAGTTCACCTTTTCCGTTCCGGCAGTGCCTGCGAAGTACATCTTCCGCATCTCGCTCGACGGGTATCAGACGACCTATGTTGATTATGCCCTGGAGCACATCAGTCGGCGCGAACTGGCTCGCGACTTGCCGCCCTTCTACTTGCAGAAGCAGGCCGTGGTGATGAAGGAAGTAACAGTCACGGCCTCGCGCGTGCGATTCTATTATAAAGGTGACACCATCGTGTACAATGCCGATGCCTTCCAGTTGGCCGAGGGCTCGATGCTGGACGAACTGCTGCGCCAAATCCCGGGCATGGAGATGAAGAGCGATGGACGCATCTATCACAATGGCAAGTTCGTCGACGACTTACTGCTGAACGGCAAGGCCTTCTTTCAGGGCGACCGCAAACTGTTGCTCGAGAATCTGCCAGCCTACACGGTGAAGGACATTGCTCTCTACGACAAGCAGACGGAGGAAAACGAGTGGCTGGGCAAGAAAGACTTCAGGACGCAGCGCTACGTCATCGATGTCCGTCTGAAGAAGGAGTATATGGTGGGCTGGTTGGCCAACATGGAGGCGGGTTCGGGCTATCGTGAAGACCATACGCCTTACCTTGCCCGTCTCTTCGCCATGCGCCATACCGACCACTCGCGCATCGCCCTCATCGGCAATGCCAACAATCTGGATGACGACAGCCATCCCAACAGCCAGAATCAGTGGAACGGTGGCAACAGCGGCCTGCGCCGTACCGAACTGGCCGGCGTTCAAGTGAACATCGAGAGTCGCAACAAGGAATGGAGTTACGTGGGCTATGCGACGGCCAAGCATACGACGGAGCGGAAGGAACAGGTGGGCACGGCACAGAACTTTCTTGCCTCAGGCGACACCTACGAGCATCGTTTCAGCAACAACCGCAACGAAAACTGGAAATTGAATACCTACCAGCACCTGACCTACAAGAATGAACGGGTGATGTTGAAGTTAGCACCGACAATCGATTACCATCGCTACCGCAATACCGGCAACTTCGCTTCGGCTTCATTCACGGCTCCCGTGGCCGAGGTCAGCCGTCAGTTGCTTGACGACCTTTTCTCGCCAATGTCGCCGCGTCCCAATCTCCGCGACACGCTCATCAACCGTCAGTTGCGCGAGAGCCTTGGCACAGGGTATGACTTCGATGGCGACTTCAACTTTTGGGGTACGCTGAAGTTGAAGAACAGCAACGATGTCCTGCGCTTCGCCATCGACGGCAGCTACTACGAACGGGCGCACCAGTTGTTCTCGCGCCAGCAGGTCCAGTATGCAGCGATGCCATCGCAGCCCCAAGCAGCCGTAAGCCCCCAGCCCCTCTTCCGCCACCAACTGGCCGACTTGCCGCCCAGTCGCAAGTGGCAAATGCGCAGCATGATAGGCTACACCTTGCCGCTCGGTCAGGGTTGGCGCCAACTCTTCACATACTATCAGTACCTCCACGTTGACCAGCGAGAGCGCGAATCGCTCTATCGGCTCGACCAACTCTCGGGTGCGGACTCCTCCTTCGCCCGTCCCATCGACGAACTGCCAAGCCTAAGCGAATACCGACATACGTTCGACCGCACCAACAGCCACCGCAGTCACTACGTGGACAATCAGCACCAGTTCTTTGCCAATGTGGGATATGAGTTCGACAAGAAAGACTACGGCACCGCCTACCTCCAGTTCGACGCGCAGTTCGGCATTACGCAGCAACGCATGGATTACCAGCGCGGCGCCATTGACACCGTGCTCCATCGCACTGCCCCCACGCTCTCGTTACGGGCACAGCCTTGGATAAGGTTCACGAATGACAGTTGGATAATGTTTGCCTCGAGCATTGACATCCATCAACCCGACCTCGTGAACAAGGCGGCCATCCGCGACGACAGCGACCCGATGAACGTGCGCCTGGGCAATCCCGACCTGCGCAGCAGCATCAGCACCGACTACGGGCTGACCTACTCTAAGTCGAACAAGAAGCGAAACGCCGCAAACATGCTAAGTTTGAACTATGCCCCGACTTTTCGTGCCATTGCCATGGGACAGACCTACGACCGCACGACGGGCGTCCGCACCTATCGGCCCGACAACATCAACGGCAACTGGGAGGCCAGCATGCAACATGAACTCAACTATAATTTCACGGAGCACAATCACAACCTGAGCATATCTACCCGTCTCGGCTATCAGCACAGCGTGGACCTCATGAGTGAAGAGTCCCCCCTCTCTCCTGCCCCTGTCTCATATGCTGCGATGTCATCGCAGCCCCTCTCCCGCTCCGTCGTCCGCACGCTCTCCTTCAGCATCGCCCCGAAACTCAAGTTCGTCCTCGGCAAGCACACGCTGAACTTTGTCACGCAGGTGACAATGAACCGCTATGCGAGTCACCGGGCCGACTTCAAGGACATGACGGCCACCAACTATCGCATCGGGGCGGATGCCATCGTCCACCTGCCGTGGAAACTCGACCTGACCACAGACCTCATGCTCTATGGCCGACGTGGTTATGCCGACCGTTTGATGAACTCCGACGATGTGGTGTGGAATGCTCGACTCAGTCGCCCCTTTGCCAAAGGTCGCCTACTCGTTATGCTCGACGGGTTTGATATTCTCGGACAACTCTCCAATGTGACGCGCACCGTCAATGCCCAGGGTCGTACCGAGACATGGACGAACGTCATGCCTCGCTATGTGTTGGCCCATGTTGTCTGGCGACTGAACAAGGAACCGAAGAAACCATGAAATCACTGGGGAAACGTCTGTTCATTCGTGCCTGAGAAGGTACGGATGCGCAGGGTGATGGTGTCGGCCTCCACGAGGTCGAGGGGCAGTGAGGCATAGAGGTCGGTGCTGTAGGCCGTGGGGTCGGAGCCCTGCCGGTGGTGTAGCCGCAGGTAGGCATGGCGACCTCGGATGCTGTCGGTGATGAATCCCCAATCATGCATCTCCTGGTCCATTGTCATGGGCCGGAGGTGCATGTTGATGTAGCGTCGTGTCCGCCACAGGCTGACGACATTCACGGGGTCGCACTGGGCTATGGCTGTGGAGTCGCGCAGTATGGGGCAGCTCTTCAGTCCGTAGAGCGTGACCTGTCCGTTGCCCTCGACGACATAGTCCGCCAGACAACGATAGGTGACGTTGGGCTTCAGGTTGGTCTGTTGGTTGGTGATGGAGAAGCGCGTGTCGTCGTCCAGCACGATGGACTTCATCGTACCCTCACTGTCGGTGGGGCAGTCAGCCATCTCCGTGATGAGGTTGGGGTAGGGGGTGTCGTCGTTGTCATTGCTACATGACGACACCGAAATTAAAAATGAAAAATTAAGAATAAAAAATGATAACCTAACGGGCCTTTTCATAGTTCAGTACAGGATTGGCATACATGGTCAAGAGGCGTTCGCGCAGGAAGTCTTCGTCGCGGTTGGGCAGATCGATGAGTGCGATGCGTGCCTTGATGTATTTCTCGAAGTCAAGCAGTTGCTTGTGAGTGTAGTGCTGGGCGTGTGTGGGCTGCCCCTTCAGCAGGTCGGCGGCCACGTAGTTGCTGGGGAACAGACGGTAGTTGCGATAAATCTCAATGTCGATGCGACGGGCCAGTTCGGCAAAGAATTCCGACTTCTCCACTTCTTGCTCCTCTCCGTTACGCAAGCGTATTGAAGAAACGATTTCGTCTATCCACTGGTTTACGGGGCGTCCCGTCTGGTAGTGGACGTGCCCTTTCTGCCCAAAGATGCCCGTCTTCATGTTTGTGAGGTCGTCCTGCTTCGTCTTTTTCCATGCGGGGTCGTCGCGCTTCTGCTGAAACTCCTTGGCCTTCAGATAGTCGCAGGGGTCATACTCGTAACTGATGGCCAGCGGCACGAGGTTCAGCGCACGAATACTCTCAATGAGCACCTCCGTCTTGGCTTTGCCTTCGTCCGACGCGACTCGGCCATTCGTACTAGTCCGATGGCTCTCGCTGCTCCGTCCGTTCTCTGTGCCCTCAGTCTTGGCTGTTCCTTCTGTGGCCGCCAGGGTCAGCATCTTCAGCAGCGACTCCTGCGTGTGGTCGCTCGAGTCCTTGGCCCGACCTTCGCGCTGGGCTATCCAGATGTTCTCCCGTTTCTCCTGGATGACATGGTGCATGTATCGGCTCATTAGCAGGCTGCTCTCGTAGAGTTCGCGCCGCGAGATGTTGCGCCGCACGATGAAGGCCTTGTTCAGTCGCACGAGGGTGCGTATCCAGGGATAGATGAGCAGATTGTCGCCGATGGCTATTTCGCAGGTCGTGGGGAAGTTGGCATCGTGGAGCATTACGTCCAGGATGGCACTGTCGAGCACGATGTCGCGGTGGTTGCTGATGAAGGTGTAGCGTTCCGGACCAGGCGCAATGCCGTCGTGCCGGAAGGTGTGGCCCGTCGAGCACTTCCGCAGGACGTAGTTCACCACGGGTTTCATGAAGCGAAGCTGGAAGTCGAGCGTAGAGTGTATGCCCAGTGTGGCCAGTTTCAGCACACCGCGGCTCATGCCCAAGGGCAGAATGGGAACGAAGTTCTTCAGTATGTGCGAGAACTGCCGGTCCTGCAGCAGGCTGTCGATGGCAGGTCGAACCTCGTCATCGTTGTAGGGGCGGATTTGGTCAAATTCCGATGTCATACGTCTTCGATTATCTCTGTCAGCACGTCCTTGATGTCCAGTCCGGCGGCACGCACCTGCTGGGGGATGAAGCTGGTGCCCGTCATGCCCGGTGTGGTGTTAATCTCCAGGAGGTTTATCTTTTCGCCTTCGGTGATAATATAGTCGATGCGGATGATGCCGTGGCAACCCAGGATGTCGTAGATCATCGAGGTCAGTTTCTGCACGCGTTCGGTAAGGTGGTCAGAGATGCGTGCCGGTGTGATTTCGTCGCTCTCGTTGTTGTACTTGGCGGCATAGTCGAAGAATTCGTTCTTCGATACGACCTCGGTGATGGGGAACACATGTCCGCCCGTACGGGTCTTGTAGCAGCCGCAGGTGAGTTCCGTGCCCTGCATGAAGGCCTCCACCATCACGTCCTCGCCCTCCTTCAGGGCTACCTCGATGGCGGGGCGCAGTTGTTCGGGCGTCTTCACCTTCGTGGTGCCGAAACTGCTGCCGCCGCGCGAGGGTTTGACAAAGCAGGGCAGACCGATGCGCGAGATGATGTCCTCGTCGCTCACTTCCTTGTCGTGACCAATCTTCACGGTCAGGCTATCGGCCACGCTTACGCCCAGACCGCGCATGTAGTTGTTCAGAACGAACTTGTCGTAGGTCATGGCCTCGACGAGCACGTTGCAGGTGGAGTAGGGCATGCCGATGAGGTCGAAGTAGCCCTGCAAGACGCCGTTCTCGCCTGGGGCACCGTGGATGGTGATGTAGGCATAGTCGGGTTTCACCGTCTGGTCGCCGTCCTGGAAGGTGAAGTCGTTCCTGTCCACGCGACTGCGCGACCCGTCAGCGAGAATGGCCTCCCAGTGGCGGGCGTGTACCTCTACCTTATATATTATGTACCGTTCCTTGTCCAGGAACGACTCGATGCCTGCCGCGCTGCGCATGCTGACATCGTGCTCTGCAGTGTCGCCACCGCATACGATGGCTATTGTCTTTTTAGAAGTCATGTTTAGCAATGATATTTCTATTTGCTTGTGTATGTTGATTAAATGTTATTTGATTACTTTCTTTCCGCCAATGATATAGACTCCCTTCGGGAGTACAGAGGAAGCAGAGGAGGCAGAGCGCACAGAGAGCCTGCGACCGCTGAGGTCGTACGTTGCGCGGCCCTCATTGCCAATTGTGCTTTGTGCACCGTGAATTGCCTCAATGCCGTCTGCGCCGAGATGGAATTCCGTTGCATTCAGCACCACGTTGTCGCGAAGGTTGCCCTTGTTGACCTTGTGGACGAAGGCCACGAGCCGACGTGCCGTGCCTCCGAATCCGGCCTTCTCCACCATGGGGTAGGCGATGTCGTAGGTGCCTTTCTCGGTGGTCTGAATCAGGTCGCCGATGGCCTCCTGGGTGAAGTAGTGCAGGATGACCCCATTGTGGCGGAATACGTCCTGCAGGTCGGCCGGTGCATCGGCATCGTCCATGCCCTTCTGGAAGTAGTCCTTCGTGGAGATGCCGTCCTCCACCAGATAGCACGACAGATAGAGCGGTGTGCCCACGAGGTCGCGTGCCATACGGCCGGAGACGTGCACCTCCCCGTTGCCCACCTCAATGTTCACCTCAGCCATGGCAGGCATGTCGTAGGCCTTTGCCAAGGCTTCGAGGTACGGGGTGGGGGACATGTCGCGAACCCCCTGGATAATCTGGTTCTCGCCCTCCAGGATGGCCCGGTTGTACATGATGGCAGGGTTGTATTCGTTCTCGTAGCCACCGAAGACGTAGAGAATCTCGCGGTCGGGCTGTGTCGTGAAGACGTCCTCCTGGAATCCCGAGTGGTGACTGATGTAGACGTAGTCGCCCTCGTACTCCTCCAGGGCCTTGTCGAGGAAGTAGGCCATCTGCGGACAGTTGATGCAGCGCTGGCTGGTAAATTCCTCGATGAGAGGTGTGCGCTGGAAGTCGTCCTGGGTCACGTACAACTGTGTCGTGCCTGGTCGGCCGGCTTGTGCCTGCTGGCCGTTTATCTGGGTCACGGTGGCAGTCCAGTTGACACTGGTGCCTTCCGTGCTGCCGGCACGCAGCGATGCCTCCACCACGGTGCTGCCGTATGCCGCTATGGGGGTGGGCAGTTCGATGGTGCGCAGGGTGGGGGATTGGGCCCCCTCGCCCTGCATGGCTATCTCCACGCTCTGGATGGGGAGAGGCGTGCAGTTGTGAATGTAGAGTCCGCCGGTGAAGTCGCGGTCGGGGGCCACCGTCTGCGGGTGTGTCGTATTCTGGGCGTATGCCGTTCGTTCGATGGCACTGGCTGCGTCGTCGTCAATCAGTGCCATGATGAGCAACGTGCCGCGGTCGGTGTATTCCTCCCACGCCTTCTTGCCCAGGTTTATCCAGCACGACTGGGGCACCACGGCCTTGTTGTATGCCACCAGCGGATAGGGCGAGCCGAGGGTCTCGTAGGCCTGTACGCCCAGATAGAGCGGTTCGTCGCCGATGGTGAGGGGTTCGTCGAACAGGATGTCGTTCCACCCCTTCACCAGGTCGACATATTGTGTGCGGACGAAGTTGTCCACCTTGCCTTGGCTGGCCAGTATGCCCGAACGCTTCTGCCGTGCCTGTCGGTAGTCGGCCCGCAGGTAGCACCGAACGCCGCGAATCTCCCGTCCCTTCAGTCGCCCCAGGACGGGGTCGGTGGTGGGGTCGAACAGCGTCATGCCCTGTACAAACTGGTTCTTGTTGCTGCCCAGGCCCGACAAGTCTTCCTCGTCGGCCGTGAGCGGGGCGTAGCCGTAAGGCACTTGTGCACAGGCGCTACCGCCAAACTGTAGGGTTGCCATGCCCAGCAAGAGGGCAAGAGACAGGATGAGGCGTTTCATGATGCTTACGAATTACGGATTACGACCTTCTTGTTTCCTGTGATGTAGAGGCCTCGGCCGGGCTTCTCCACTTTGCGGCCGCTGAGGTCGTAGATGGATTTATGCTCTGCGCCAGATGCTTCGGTCTTAGCCACCTGGATGCCATCGGTCAGTTCAATGTTGCCCTTGGCGGTATTGAACACCTGCATGTGCTTGCCGCCCAACTTGCCGTCGCGGTGTACGAAGGCCACGAGGTAGAGGTTCTCGGGGTTCCAGGTCGGGTCGATTGTCGTCTGGAAGGTGGCTTTCCACTGGCCTTCGCCAGCCTCGTCGCCGTCTGTCGCCGACAGTATCTCGCGGATGACGTTGGCGTGGGTGTAGTTGCCCATGTGCTGTTCCTTCTCTTTCTCGGTCCAGAACATTTGGCTGTCGCTCTCCACGTCGCGCTCCATGAGGTACACGGTGAGGCGTGGCTTCTCGCCCTCGGGCATGATGCCTGGGGCAATGTCGCCGTCCACGCTGACGTTGATGGTCTCTTGGTCGTCCTGCAAGGTTCCGCTCACGTTCAGGGCCACGAATGTTGGACGTCTGGCTGCAGCGTCCAGGGCTGCCAGGGCGTAGGTCTCAGCCTCGGCCGTGTAGACGGGGAACATGGGGTTGGGCGTGCCTGCAATCTGGAAGAGGTAGTTCTCGGTCGACATCGAGCGGTCGATGGTCATGGAGGGTATGCTCACCTGCGACGAGTCGCCGCTGCAGAGTTGTACGCACAGTCTGGTGGCATCGTCGTCGCCCGTCATGAACTGGTCGTCGAGGTGCTGGCAGACAAAGGTTATCTTGCTGGAACGCTTCATGATGGGCGATTCCACGTAGTCGTCGTAGTATCGAGCCGACATGTAGCTGTTCTCCGACTCGTAGTATTCCACCAGCGGGCGGCGCTTGTACTTCGAGGCCACGTCCTTGGGCACGCCGATGATGTTCACCTTCTGTGTGGTGGGCTTGGCCAGTTCCTTGCCGTTGACCTTCGTGATGCTCAGTTCCACGTCGCCCGAGTGGAAGCAGTAGATGGGTGCCAGGAAGATGCGGCTCGTCTTGCCCACGCCTACGCTGGCCGTAATCTGCTTGCTCCACGACTGCTCGCCCTGGCGCGAGGTCACCTCAATGTTGCTGATGGCCTGCGAGCCATGGTTGGCAATGCGCATGAGCACGTCGCCGGCCGTCTCCGTCTGTTCGATGCCGTTGTCTGTCAGATGGGTGATGAGGGGCACATAGTTGAACGTCCCCTTCGAGTCCTTGATGACGAGCTGTATGGCCAGGATGCCCAACTCTTTCATGTCTCTCCACATGGGTTTGCCCTCCTGGTCGAAGTCGCCGTCCACCCACAGGTAGCAGCTGTTGGGCGTTCCGTGCGGATAGAGGGTGGGGATGGCATATTCGTCCTTCTTAATCTTCGTGGTGAAGCCCACAACCAGTTGGTCCACGTCTTCGGGGATTTCGTACTGCGACATCGTCATGTTATTCCATCCGGGCGTGGCGCTGCTGTAGTCGTATCTCACGGTGGCCTTGCCCGTGCTGAGGTCTTCGCCATTGAAGGTCTGGCGCACGAAGCCCTCGTAGCTGCTGGTGCGCTGACTGGTGCCCCATCCCACACGCATCTGTGTGATGGTGCCGCCGAGGTAGGGCTCCAGTATGTCGCGTGTCAGCAGGATGGCGCATCCCACCTTGGCCTCGTGGTCGAGGTAGATACCATCGTACTCGTAGAGGTAGTCGTCGTACTTGGCATATCCCAAATATACCTTACCTGATGTGCTCTGTGCCAGGCACTCTGCTGCCCCTGCAATGAGCAGTGCCAGCAATAATAGTTGCGAGTAGAACTTTTTCATAAGCCTTAAAATTAGGGTTAGGTTTACATCCGCTACAAAATTAATAGTTTTACTTCGTATCTCCAAATATTTTTGTCCTTATTTAGTATCTGGCCAACAGACACTGGCAGCCCTCCAGCACGTCGCGCCAGGTGGCCTCGAAGTCGCCGGTATACCACGGGTCGGCCACATCGCCGGGCCTCCGGGTGTAGTCCATGAGCATCTGTATCTTACCCTCCGGGTCGCTGCCGCAGATGCGGAGCATGTTGCGGATGTTCCACGAGTCCATGCCGATGAGCAGGTCGTAGTGGGCGTAGTCCTGCCGGGTCATCTGCCTGGCGGTCTTGCCCTTGCAGCCGATGCCGTGCTCGGCCAGTTTCCGCCGCGCCGGCGGGTACACCTCGTTGCCGATCTCTTCCGTCGAGGTGGCTGCCGAGGCTATCTCGAACTCGTCCTCGCGTCCGGCCTTTCGCACAAGGTCTTTCATTACGAACTCCGCCATCGGGCTGCGGCAAATGTTTCCGTGACAGACAAATAGTATCTTCTTCTTCATACGTCCATAGTGCTTCTTTGTTTTCTTGACGCTGCGAAGTTACAAATAAGTAGGCAAAACAGCAAACGAAACGCACAAATATGTGCAACAGATTTTGTCTCCGTAGGGCCTCGGTTCAGGTCCTACTATTGTCTGAGCTCCAGCCTTAGTATTGTCTGAGGTCAAACCTTAGTATTGTCTGAGGCCCAACCTTAGTATTGTCTTCGCGCCATCGTCGGTTGTCTGCAAATAAATGTTCGGTTGAATGAAAATTTTTGCCTCGTTTTGTGGCGAATATCAGGAATTTTGTGTAAGTTTGTGGCACGGAGACATGTTTAACCTTAAACACTTGAGCCATGAAAGTCGGAATTCCAAAAGAAATCAAGAACAACGAGAGCCGCGTGGGCATGACCCCTGCGGGAGTGGCAGAACTGGCGCGCCGCGGCCACGAAGTGAGCGTACAGCACACGGCGGGCGAGGGGAGCGGATTCGCTGACGACGACTATGTGAGGGCTGGGGCACGCATACTGCCCACCATCGAAGCCGTGTATCGCGAGTGCGACATGATAGTGAAGGTGAAGGAACCCATCGAACCGGAGTATGACCTGGTGCGACCGGGGCAGCTCCTGTTTACCTATTTCCATTTTGCCTGCGAACGCGAACTCACGGAGGCCATGCTGCGCAGCGGAGCCGTGTGCCTGGCCTACGAGACCGTGCAGCTGCCCAATGGCTCGCTGCCCCTGCTGCAGCCCATGAGCGAGGTGGCTGGCCGTATGGCTACGCTGAACGGGGCATACTATCTGCAGAAGACGAAGGGTGGAAAGGGAAAACTCATCAGCGGCGTGCCCGGAGTGAGCCCGGCCAGGGTGCTGGTGCTGGGCGGAGGCGTAGTGGGCGAGGCTGCGGCGCGCATGGCTGCCGGACTGGGAGCCGACGTGACGATTGCCGACATATCGCTGCCTCGACTGCGCCAACTCGACATCGAGACTCCGCCAAACGTTCACACGCTCTATTCTTCGGAACACAACATCCGGCAACAGTTGCCCACGGTGGACATCGTGGTGGGCAGCGTGCTGGTGCCGGGCGACAAAACGCCGCATCTGATTACGCGCGAAATGCTCCACCTGATGGAGCCCGGTACCGTGCTTGTGGATGTGGCCATCGACCAGGGTGGATGCTTCGAGACCTCGCATCCCACCACGCACAGCGAACCCGTCTACATGGAGGAGGGCATCGTGCACTACTGCGTGGCCAACATACCCGGTGCGGTGCCCAACAGCTCGACGCTGGCCCTGACCAATGCCACGCTGCGCTATGCCCTGGCCCTGGCCGACAAGGGATGGCGAAAGGCCTGCCAGGACGATGCGGCACTGGCCCTCGGCCTGAACATCGTGGAGGGCAAGGTGGTCTACAAGGCTGTGGCCGATGTCTTCGGCTTGCCTTGCGAGGCATGGTAAACCGGATAAGGCAAAAAAATCCCCCAAGGCCATCACAGCCTTGGGGGATTTTTTTCATTAAGGCCTTTAAGGCCTTTAAGGCCCTTAGGGTTTAATCTTATTTCTTGCACTCGGTGGCCTTCTGCTCGATGGGCAGACCGGCCTTGTAGTTCTGGATGTAGCGGTTGAAGCCGTCCACGTCTTCGGCAGTGGGGCGAACCTCCACGCCCGTGTTGCCGGCAAAGACAACCTGGTCGAGATAGTCGGCAAGGCTCAACTTGTCAGTATTGTTGACGGCATAGGCTGCCAGCAGGGCAATGCCCCAGGCACCACCTTCGCCAGCCGTAGACATGACGCTGATGGGGGAGTTGAGGGCGGCAGCCAGCATGCGCTGACCCACCTGAGGCGTGGTGAAGTAGCCACCGTGGCCCATGATGCGGTCCACGCGGATGTGCTCCTCGTTGAACAGGATGTCGTTGCCCAGCTTCAGCACACCGATGGCACCGTAGAGGTGGGCACGCATGAAGTTGGCCAGGTTGAACTTGTCGGTGGCAGAGCGCACGAAGAGGGGACGTCCGTCCATGAGTCCGGCAACGGGCTCGCCAGAGAAATAGTTGTACGAAACCACGCCGCCGCAGTCGGGATCGCCCTGTGCGGCGATGTTGAACAGCGTGCCATAGAGGTCCATGGTGCTCTGCTTCACGCCGAGCAGCTGCTGGTATTCCTTGAAGATGTTGACCCATGCGTTGATGTCCGAGGTGCAGTTGTTGCAGTGCACCATGGCCACCAGCGAACCGTCGGGCGTCGTGACGATGTCGATGGGCTCGTAGGGCTTCGACAGGGGCTTCTCCAGGACAATCATGGAGAACGAGCTGGTGCCGGCGCTGACGTTACCGGTGCGCTGGCGTACGGCATTCGTTGCCACCATGCCCGTGCCAGCGTCGCCCTCGGGAGGACAAACGGGGATGCCGGGCTTCAGGTGACCGCTGACGTCGAGCTTCAGGGCACCCTCGGGGGTGAGGAAACCGGCGTTCTCACCGGCATTCAGCGACTTGGGCAGGATGTCGAGTAGGCGCCAGGGGAAATTCTTGACGGAGATGAGTTTGTCGAACTTCTCCACCATTTCGGCGTCGTAGGTCTTCGTGGCAGGGTCGACAGGAATCATGCCCGAGGCATCGCCCACACCCAGTACGAACTGGCCCGTCACCTGCCAGTGGACGTAGCCGGCCAGGGTGGTCAGGTACTTGATTTCGGGCACGTGCTCCTCGTTGTCCAGTATGGCCTCGTAGAGGTGCGAGATGCTCCAGCGCAGGGGGATGTTGTAGTTGAAGAGTTCGGAGAGTTCGGCTGCGGCCTTGCCCGTATTGGTGTTGCGCCAGGTGCGGAAGGGCACCAGTATCTCCTGCCGTTCGTTGAAGGCCATGTAGCCGTGCATCATGGCCGAGAAGCCGATGGCGGCAAGGGTCTCAATCTCGCAGTCGTATTCCTTCTGCACGTTCTTGCGGAGGTCGGCGTAGCAGTCCTGCAGTCCGTACCAGATGGCCTCGGTGCTGTAGGTCCACAGACCGTCTACCAACTGGTTCTCCCACGTGTGGCTTCCCTGTGCGATGGGCTTGTTCTCCTGGTCGATGAGAACAGCCTTGATGCGGGTCGAGCCAAACTCAATGCCAAGGATGGCTTTGCCCGCTTCGATAGTTTGTTTTGCTGTCATAGTCTGATAAGTTAGTTTTTAAGGTAATAAATGTTTATCTCCCACAAAATTATTGATTTTCTTCGACACCAACAAAGTTTTCGCCCCTAAATTGTAGAAATTCCTTTCATCTTTCCACGTTTCTCGGAATTTGTTCGTATATTTGCCTTCGGATAACGATATTAGAGTCCTATGTAGTGCAAAACATTAAAACCTTATGCCAATGAGTAGATAAACTAATGTAAAGACATATTAGGAAGAAGCGTCCGCTTTAGATTCTTGTTAACCAACCCTCTAAAATGCAAAAAGGGCAGCAAGGCCAATCGGCCTGCTGCCCTTTAATGATGTACACACACATCTGCCGCGTTTCTTGGCCAGGAATGGCCTACGGCTTCAGTTTTGTTCCTTCTTCTTGATGCGCTTTGTCAGGCCGATGGCACCAGTGGGGCAGACGAGGCGGCACAGGTGGCAACCGACGCAGCGGGTGCCCACGATGTGGGGCTGGCGCGTGGCTGTGTCGAAGGTGATGGCCTGGTGGCCGCCGTCGTGGCAGGAGGTGTAGCAACGCCCACAGCCGATACATACGTCGCGGTCAATCTTCGGATAGACGATGGTCGAGCGGTCGAGTTCGGAGGGCAGAAGGAACCGAGGCAGTCGCTCGCCCACAAGGTCATCCACACGGGCGATGCCTCTTTGGGCCATGTAGTGCTGAAGCCCGGGAATCATGTCGTCGATGATGCGGTAGCCGTACTGCATGACGGCGGTGCAGACCTGTACGTTGCGGCAACCCAATTGGATAAACTCCAAGGCGTCGCGCCACGTTTCTATGCCGCCTATGCCACTGAATTGGACGCCTTTCATGATGGGATTCTTGACCATGGCCAGGATGTGGCGCAGGGCAATGGGCTTGACGGCACGGCCCGAAAGGCCGGAGCCGGTCTGGCAACCGCTGACATCGGAGCCTTCGCCCAGGGTGACACTCTTGATGGTGTTGATGGCCGAAATGGCATCGGCACCGGCAAAGTAGGCCCCCATGGCAGGGTCGCAGATGTGGGCGATGTTGGGTGTCATCTTGGGAATGACGGGAATGCGGACATTCCGTTTGACATAAGCCGTGAAGAAGGTGACTAGCTCGGGGTCTTGGCCTACATCGCTGCCCATGCCGGTCAGTCGCATCTGCGGACAGGAGAAGTTCAGCTCTACGGCGTCGCAACCGGCCTCCTCTGCCATCTTGGCCAGCTTTATCCAGTCCTCCTCGGTCTGCCCCATGATGCTGGCTACGACCACCTTGTTGGGGTAGTCGCGTTTGAGGCGGCTCAGGATGTCGAAGTCCAATTCCACGGGGTTTTCGCTCAGTTGCTCCATGTTGCGGAAGGCATAGAACGAGCCGTGGCTGCCGTTGTCATGCACGGCATCGAAGCGGGGCGACACCTCGTGTATGTCCTGCAGGCAGATGGTTTTGTAGAAGACGCCGCCCCAGCCCATCTGGAAGGCGCGTGCCACCATCTCGTAGTTGGTGCACACGGCAGAGGAGGCCAGGAAGAAGGGATTCTCGCAGGGTATGCCGCAGAAGTCGATGGCCAGCGAGGGCAGTGCCTTGTCTGTTGCGGATGACTTGTTGCAGGCTGTCTGCAGCAGTTGTTGGATGCGTATGGGCCGGTCGTAGTGGATGCAGGCCTGTTCGGCGGCCTGCAGTTCGTCGGTGGTGCACTGGGCCACCCATTGGCTGGCCAGCCCTTCGTTGCCGAAGCGGATGGCACGGATGGCGCGGGCGGGGTCGCCGTTGGGGCAGGCTTTGGAGCAGGGTGCGTCGGTGCAAAGTAGGCAGCGCATGGCCTCTTCTTGCATGTGGAATCCTCTGTTTTTCATGTGTATGGGTGTTTTGTGGGTTGGAAGAGAATGGAAAAGGAGCATCCCAAACTCGGGGTGCTCCTTTGTGATATGTGCAGACGTAATTACTTCAGTGCCTTGTTCAGCATGTAGTAAACCTCGTTGTTACGGAGGGTCTGCTTGAACTCGCTGGTCTTCGTCTCCTTGTTGATCTTGACATACTCGATGCCAACCATCTCGGCGAAGTCTTCCCAGTACTCCTCGGTGATGTCGTAGGAGAAGGCGCTGTGGTGTGTGCCACCGGCCAGAATCCATGCACCGGCACCAATCTCGAAGGTGGGCTGGGGTACCCACAGGGCAGAGGCAACGGGCAGGTTGGGCATGGGCTTCGGCTCGATACACTCAACCTCCTGAGAGATGAGGCGGAAGCGGTTGCCCAGGTCGACAACGGTGGCCTTGATGCCACGGCCAGTCTTGGACGTGAAGACGAGGCGGGCGGTCTGCTGCTTGCGGATGCCGATACCCAGGAAGTGAACCTCCAACTTGGGCTTGTCGCTGGCGATGAGCGGGCAAACCTCCAGCATGTGGCTCTGCAGACAGCTGCTGCGGTCGCCGGCGAAGTTCAGGGTGTAGTCCTCGAGGAACGAGCAACCGGTGGGCAGGCCCTGAGAGATGACCCAAAGGGTGCGATAGAGGCAAGCGGTCTTCCAGTCGCCCTCGGCACCGAAACCGATACCCTCGGCCATCAGACGCTGAGAAGCGAGGCCGGGAATCTGGTCGAAACCGAAGAAGTCGGGAGCGTCGATGTTGGCATCACCCAGGTCGTCGAAGTTGGTCGTGAAGGCGGTTGCACCCTCGTCCTTCAGGACGCGGCGGATGGCGATTTCGGCCTTGGCGGCGTTCTTCACCTTTTCCCAGTAAACCTCTTCGCCCGATTCGTCAATCTTGATGGTGTAGAGCTTCTTGTATTCCTCAACCAGGGCATCAGCCTCGGCCTCGGTCACCTGCTTCAGGTACTCCATCAGAGAGCTGACGGGATAGTAGTCGACATGGTAGCCCAGGCGCTGCTCGAACTCTACGCGGTCGCCATCGGTAACGGCAACGTTGTTCATGTTCATACCGAACATCAGGCAGCGAACGTTGTGAGCATCAGCAACACCGGCGGCAACGCGAGCCCAAACGGCAATCTGCTTCTGAGCCTGCTCGTCCTTCCAGTAGCCGCAAACCACCTTGCGGGGAACACGCATGCGGGTGCAGATGTGGCCGAACTCGATGTCGCCGTGAGCCGACTGGTTCAGGTTCATGAAGTCCATATCCATCGTGGCCCATGGAATCTCAGCGTTGTACTGAGTGTGGAAGTGGAGCATGGGCTTCTGCAACTGCTGCAGACCCTTGATCCACATCTTAGCGGGCGAGAAGGTGTGCATCCAGGTGATGATACCTGCGCACTTCTCGTCGTTGTTGGCAGCCAGCATCACCTGCTCTACTTCCTTCGAGCTGTTGGCCGTGCCCTTATAGACAATCTTCACGGGGATGTTTCCGCTCTTGTTCAGACCTTCCACCATCTCCTTTGAGTGTGCATCAACTGCGATGACTGCATCGCCTCCGTAGAGCAACTGTGCACCAGTCACCCACCAAATCTCTAAATTTTCAAACATAATCAGCCCCTCTCTTACTCCCCCGAGGGGGAGGACCAATCAGGGGTAATGGGTCTATTGTTAGTAATTAAGGTTTAATGTTTTTGTCCTTTCTGACCGTAATATGCATTGGGACCATGTTTGCGCATGTAATGTTTCTCGACGAGCAGGGGATTCATCGTCAGGTTGGGATTAACCGAGAATGCCACAAAGGCCATCTTGGCGCACTGTTCCATCACCTTGGCGTTGTAGACTGCGTTGTCGGGAGAGGTGCCCCACGAGAAGGGGCCGTGGTTCTTCACCAGCACGGCAGGCGTGTGGTCGGGGTTGATCTTGCGGATGTTCAGGATTTCGTCCACGATGACGTTGCCCGTCTCCAGTTCGTACTGACCTTTCACCTCAGCCTCTGTCATGTCGCGTGTGCAGGGGATGTCCTGATAGAAGTAGTCGGCGTGTGTGGTGCCGATGTTGGGGATGTCGCGTCCGGCCTGTGCAAAGGCGGTGGCGTAGGTGGAGTGGGTGTGTACGACGCCCTGGATGTTGGGGAATGCCTTGTACAGGACGAGGTGGGTGGGAGTGTCCGACGAGGGGTTGAGGTCGCCCTCTACCACCTTGCCCGACTCCAGGTCAACGACAACCATGTCCTCGGCCTTCATCTCGTCGTAGCTAACTCCGGAAGGTTTGATGACAACGAGGCCCTTTTCGCGGTCGATGCCCGAGACATTTCCCCAGGTGAAGATGACCAATCCTTGCTTTACCAAGTCGAGGTTGGCCTTGAATACTTTTTGTTTGAGTTCTTCTAACATAATCATTTTATGCTTATGCACAGAGCGCGCATAGAAGACGGAGCACACAGAGAAAGATGCTTAGCCGTTTAATCTTCTTTTTACTCCATCTATCAGTCGTGGAACGTTGATTTAGTCTTCTCTGCGTCCTCTGTGCTTAATTAATTACCAGAAATACCAATAGAAGCAAGAGCAGAGACCAATGACAACCAGTGTGCCAATGATGTCGAATGCGCCCCAGCTCTCCTTGATTGACTTCTTGAAGTCTGCAGTGAAGGTGATAGCTTCCACCTGAGCCTTAGAGGGAGCGGGCGTGAAGCAGCTCACGCATACCATGAGGCAGATGATGAACACCAGCAACCAGCACTCGAAGATGAGCCAGTTGGTCTGCCAGAACCATGTCGTGTTCTCCCAGAAGGCACCTTCCATGACGGCCTTGCCCGAGTCGGTGAGCACGTTGGTGAGCAGACGAACCATACCGATGACGAAACCACCGATGAGGCCCCATTCACCAGCCTTCGGGGTAATCTTCTTAGAGAAGATACCCAGAGTGAAGACGGCTACCATGGCGGGAGCAATCAAGGACTGGATGTCCTGCAGATAGCTGTAGAGGTTGCCCATCGACATCATGACAGGCATCCACAGCAGACCCAGAACTACGACAACCACCGTGGCCACGCGGCCTACGAACACGTAGTGAGCCTCCGACATGCCCTTCTTCATGGGCTTGTAGAAGTCCTCAGTGAACAGTGTGGCGCACGAATTGAAGAAGGCTGCCAGCGAAGCCACCAGGGCGCATACGAAACCGATGGTCACGATGCCCTTGATGCCGGCGGGCAGGATGTTCTTCACCATCATGGCAAAGGCACCGTCGGTCGACTCGTGGTCGGTGATGTCCATCACGATGCCGCTGTCGGGATTCTGAGACAGGGCGTAGGCAATCATGCCAGGGATGAGGAACATGAAGCAGGGGAGAATCTTGAAGAAACCAGCTGCGATAGTACCGCGACGTGCGCGCTTCATCACTTCGGCGTTGTCTTCACCAGGCACCTGGCCCAGGACACGCTGAACGATGTGCTGGTCGGTACACCAGTACCAGAAACCGATAATCGATGCGCCCAGGAATACCACGTAGCCGGGGAACTGAGGATACATGGGGTCGGTGGGGTCGGTGTGGAACATGTGGGTCGTACCGAAACCTTCGTGTGCCTGATTACAAGCAGCCATCATGTTGGACCAACCCTGCGTGATGCTGCCGTCGCCCAAGGCCGACAGGCCCAGGAACAGTACCAGGAAGGAACCGATGATGAGGATAGGCGTCTGGATGGTGGACAGTGTCATCACACCCTTCATGCCGCCGAAGACGGTGAAGACAGCCGTGATGGCAATCAGACCGATGGCGCCATACCAGAAGGGGATGCCCAGGAGGAATTTGAAGAAGATACCGCCCGTGAAGGCCGTCACGCTCACTTTCGTCAGCACGTAGGCCACGAGGGTGATGATTGACAGCCAAGAACCTGTGCGCTGGGTGTAGCGCATCTTCAGGAAGTCGGGCATGGTGATAATCTTGCCCATCTTGTTAATCATCAGCTGATAGAAGGGTACAAACAGCCAACCCAGAATCAGAATCATCCAGCCTTGCATTTCCCAGTGGGCCATGCCGACGCCGTCCTTAGCACCCGTACCGGCCAGACCTACCAGGTGCTCCGACCCGATGTTGGCGGCAAAGATAGCCATACCGATTACGTACCAGGGTTCGCCCTTACCAAAGAGATAAGCGCTTGAGTCCTCTCCCTTTTGGGCTTTCTTGTCCTTGACGATAGCATGGTATACTGCCCATACTACGCCAATCAGGCCGATGGCGAGAACCGCCCAGTCGAGCCAAATGAATTCAGTTGAATTCCAATTCATGTCAGTTAGTTTTTAAGTTTATTAATGTGATTGTTAATTTTCGGTTTACGTGTAATCTTTACTTCTCCGCCTTTCCTTTTCCCCACAGTTTGGTCATGTCCTCCAGCGTCTTGCCCTTGGTCTCAGGCACCAGGCGTGCCACGAACAGGGCTGCCAGCAGGCAGATGGTGCCGTAAAGTCCGTAGGTGAACCAGTGACCGAAGTCGTCGCCCTCCGTCAGGTGCATGTTGAACATGGGGACGAACGTACTGGACACGATGAAGTTGAATATCCACTGGAAGGCCACGGCTATGGCTACGGCTGCTCCGCGGATGGTGTTGGGGAATATCTCGGCAATGAGCACCCAGCAGATGGGGCCCCATGAGAACATGAACGAAGCGGAGTAGACCATGATGGAAATGGCCGTTATCATCTCCATGCCAGCGTGACCAAAGGTCAGGGCCACGCCAAAGGCACCGATGGCCATGCCTATCGACCCCCAGATGAGCAGGGGCTTTCGGCCCCATTTCTCTACGGTGAAGACGGCTACCAGGGTGAACAGGATATTGATGATGCCCATGAATACGGTGAACATCATTTCGTTGTCCATGCCCATGTCCTTGAAGATGCGTGGAGCGTAGTAGAGCACGGCATTGATGCCCACAGCCTGCTGGAACACCGAGAGCATGATGCCCACGAAGATGCACAGGTAGCCGTAGGTGAACAGCCGTTCCGTACGCACCGTGATGGTCTCCTTGATGTCTTTCAGAATCTGTGCCGCACGGCTCTGTCCGTTGATGCGGGCCAGAATGCGCTCGGCCACGTCGTCGCGGCCAACCATTACCAGATAGCGCGGAGTCTCAGGCACGAAGCAGATGAGCAGGGCAAACAATCCGGCAGGCACCATCTCCGAACCGAACATGTAGCGCCAGCCCGTCTCGATAGTCCACTGTGCATCGGCCATGTTGGCGATGGCACCTGCGGCATCGTAGACGGGATTGGCGTGCGAGCCCAGGATGACGAAGTTGACGAAATAGACCACCAACTGGCCGAAGATGATGGCAAACTGGTTCCAGCTTACCAACATACCTCTTATATTAGAAGGAGCCACCTCGCCGATGTACATGGGGCAGATGGCCGAAGCCAGGCCCACACCTATGCCGCCGATGACGCGATAGATGTTGAACATGATGAGCAGCGAGTAGGTGGGTACGCCATGCTCAAAGAGCAGGAACTCGGGTTCCATGCTGCCGAAGGCCGACACGAAGAACAGCACACCGGCCAGGATGAGCGAGCGCTTGCGTCCCAGGTTTGATGCCAGCAGGCCCGACAGTGCCGAACCTATGATGCAGCCGATGAGGGCGCTCGATGAGGTGAAACCGTGGATGTAGTCGGTATATTGGAAATCCTCTGCACCCATGAAGAAGGCTTGCAAACCCTTCTCGGCACCCGATATCACGGCCGTGTCATAGCCAAAGAGCAGACCTCCCAGCACCGCTACCATGACGATGCTTATGAGGTAACTTTTGCTTCCTTTGTCGTTCATATTACTTTACGCTGAATTTGTAAGCGCAGTGGCTGTAATATTTCTCGCCGGGCTTCAGGTTAGCCGTGGGCCATTCGGGATGGTGAGGCGTGTCGGGATACTTCTGGCTCTCCAGGCATACGCTCACGTGCTTCGGATACTTCAGTCCATGCTTGCGTACGATGTCCTTGTCGCGGCCTACGCCCTGGAAGTTGCCCGTATAGACCTGAATGCCAGGTTCGTTGGTGTAGACCTCCAGGAAGATGCCCGTCTCGGGGCTGTAGAGGCTGGCACATACCTGTGTGTCGTCGCCCTTGCCGTCCTTGTAGGTGTTCAGGCAGAAGTTGTGGTCCACGCCCGTGGCGTTCTTAATCTGGTCGAATGTCGTGTCGTTCACCACTTCGCTCAGCACGCGAGGCTGGCGGAAGTCGAAGGGAGTACCCTCGACGGGAACGATTTCGCCTGTGGGAATGTACTTGGAGTCTGAGGGGGTGAAGTTGTCGGCATTCACCATCAGTTCCATGTTCGTGCCCACCTCGTCGAAGCGGCCGTTGAGGTTGAAGTAGCAGTGGTTCGTCTGGTTGATGACGGTCTCCTTGGTGGTCGTAGCCTCCCAGGTGATGTCCAGTGTGTTGTCCTCTTTCAGTGTGTAGGTGGTCACGGCAGTCACCTCTCCGGGGAATCCGTTGTCGCCGTCGGGGCTGACGATGGTCAGTTTCAGCGTCTGGTCGTCCACCTGCTCGGCTTCGTACACCTGATACTGCCATCCCGTGGGGCCTCCGTGCAACGTGTTGTCGCCATCGTTAGGCACCAGTTCGAAGGTCTCTTCGCCAATTTGTATAGAGTGCTTGCTGATGCGGTTGGCATATCGGCCGATGCTGGAGCCGTAGTCGCTGGGCGAACCCTCGCGGTCGGCATACTGTGCCACATTGTCATAGCCCAGAACGACGTCTGTCAGTTTGCCGTCGCGGTCGGGCACCATGATGCTGACGACGCGTCCGCCCAAGTTGGTGATGCACACCTCCATGCCGTTGCTGTTCTTCAGCGTGTACAGGGCTGTCTGCTTGCCGTCGATAGTTGATTCAAACTTCACGGGGTCGAGTCCCGAGACTGTCAGCTGGGCCTCCTGCTTCTTCTCCTGACATGCTGCCAGAAGGGCGACTGTTGCCAATCCCAGAAGCACCGATTTCATGTTCTTCTTCATGGTTGTACGTGTTATTTTGTTAATATTTAAGACATAATCCGTACAAATTTAGTGAAAACCGATTGAAATGCAAAATTCTCGAGCATCAAAATGAGGACGAAGGGGAAAAAAGATATAAATCGAAGCCCTTCGTTGCAGGAAAGCAATCGTCATTGAACTCTTGTTCCGTCATCCGTGTCCGTTTACATCTATTTATATATGCAAGAGACAAGAAAAGGTTACGCAAAGGTATAAAAAAATCCTGCACCCCCAAGCGGGAATGCAGGATTATTATCATCTGTCAATTATCTGTTGCGTCTGTGGCAAACAGTGCAAAGGTAGGTGCTGCACAGGCGCCGGACGGCAGATTACAGCAGGCGGCGTGCGCCGTCGCCAATGACAACGTCGATGACGATGGGCTTCTTGCCGTACTTCTCCTGGAAGCGCTTCTGTACGACTTCCTTGAAGTGGTCGTACATTTCCTCGGCAACGAGGTTGATGGTGCAGCCGCCGAAGCCGCCGCCCATGATGCGCGAACCGGTGACGCCCTCTTCCTTGGCCACGTCGTTCAGGAAGTCGAGTTCCTCGCACGATACTTCGTACTCCTTAGAGAGACCATAGTGGGTCTCGTACATCTTCTGGCCTACGAGTTCGTAGTCGCCCTTCTCCAGAGCGTCGCAGACGGCCAGCACACGGTCGATTTCGCCGATGACGTAGCGAGCACGCTTGTACTCAACCTCGCTGATTTCGCCCTTCACCTCGTCCAGCATTTCCATGTTGGCATCGCGCAGGGAATCTACCTCGGGATGGTGCTTCTTGATAATCTCGGCCACGTGCTCGCACTGGAGACGGCGCTCGTTGTAGGGCGAGCCGGCCAGTTCGTGCTTGACGCAAGAGTTCACGAGCATCAGCTTGTAGCCCTTGGGTTCCCAGGGGAAGTAAGCGATTTCGCCAGAGCGGCAGTCCATGCGCATGAGGTGACCGGCCTTGCCGAGGCAAGAGATGGCCTGGTCCATGATGCCGCAGTTGCAGCCGATGTACTTGTGCTCGGTGCGCTGACCCACCTTGGCCAGTTCCATGCGGTCGATCTTGTTGTCGCCGAACATATCGTTCAGGGCAAAGGCGAAGGTGCTCTCCAGGGCGGCACTTGAGCTCATGCCAGCGCCCAGGGGCACGTCACCGGCAAATGCGGTGTTGAAACCCTGTACGGGAACGCCCAGAGCCATCATCTCGCGGCAAACGCCGTAGATGTAGCGGGCCCAGGTAGCCTTTGGTCCTTGCTCGTCGTCGAGAGAGAATTCCACCTTGTCCTTGAGGTCGATACTGTAGGCACGTACGTTGCGTGTGCCGTTAGCCTTGAGTTCGGCAATCATGCCCTGCTCTACGGCGCCGGGGAATACGTAGCCATTGTTATAGTCGGTGTGTTCACCGATGAGGTTGATACGGCCGGGAGCGGCGTAAACATTTCCAGTGGAGCCATCGAAGTGCTTGATGAAGCGGCTCCGTACGTCTTCGATTGTTAGTTTCATTTTAGACCCCCTCCCCGCTCCCCCTTAGGGGGAGAGTAGAATGGTTTGTGGGGAGGTATTCTACTTAGGTGTTATTGTTAAATGTTAGTATATTCATGAGTGACTGCTCCCCCTCGCTAACAGAGAGGGGGCAGGGGGGTGAGTCCTATTCTACGGGAATATCCGTGTTCACATTCTTCGAACCCCAGAGAGCATAGTACAGGATGTAGGCTGCACAGAGCAGGGGTACCCAGTAGGAGGTGAGGTACGAACCTGTCCAGTCGGCTACGAGACCCTGGATGCCCACCATGATGGCAAAGCCACAAACCATGGTCATGAAGGCACCGGAAGCAATGGCGGTGTACTTGCCGAGACCCTCGGTGGCAAGGTTGAAGATGCCGCCCCACATGACGCTGGCGCAGAGGCCCACGAGCAGGAAGCAGAAGATGCCTACGGGGATGTCACCCCAGATGAGAGCCATGTTGGTGTAGTCGATACCGGGAACGCTGACGGCCACTGACTGGGGCAGATAGATGCCCAGCAGGGTCAGAATGATGGCAGTAGCGCTGACGAAAGTCATCATGGCTCTGGTGCTGACCTTGCCGCCCACGCTGGCACCGATGAAACGACCGATGAGCATGAACAGGAAGTAGATGCTGGCCAGTGTGCCTACGTAGCCGGCGTCCATGGCCAGACCAGGTGTGGCTGCATCCGGTGCAGCGGTCAGATACTGAAGGATATAACCGGGGATACCCATCTCGACGCCACCGTAGAGACCGATGGCCAGGATGCCCAGGTTGAAGTGGCGGAAGGAGAATGCCGAATGGGGGTCTTTCTTGCCCGACTTGGCTTCGACGTGCTGCTGAGGCTCCTCAATTTTGGTGAAGAGGATGACGATGAAGGCAATGACGAAGATGGCCAGGGCAATCATCAGGGCCGGTGTGGCATCGCTGATCTTAGCCTTGGCGGCATCGCCGATGAGGGCGCCCATGATGATGTACACGGCAACGGCTGCGGTGGAGTTGAACACACCACCCGTCTGGATGAGTTGGTTACCCTTGTTGCCACCGCCACCGAGCAGGTTCAGCATGGGGTTGACCACAGTGTTCAGAATGCACATGCAACATCCCGAGATGAGTGCGCCGCACAGATAGACGGCCATGCCGCCCCAGCCCGAAAGCCACTGGACAACGATGCCGGTGATGCCCACGAGGAGACCGATGAGGGCTGTAGTCTTGTAGCCCCACTTCTGAATCATCATGCCTGCGGGGAAGCCCATGACCAGATAGGCCATGAAGTTGCCGTAGTTGCCAATCATGGCCATGAAGTTGGTGGTGCCAAACTGGTTTTTCACGATGACGCCCATAGGCGAACACAGGTTCGTCACGAAGGCAATCATGGCGAAGAGGGCAATCATGACGATGATGGCGCCCCATTGTTTCTTTTGTTCCATAAAAAGACCCTCTCCCCGCTCCCCCGTGTGTGGGGGAGAGTAGAACGTTTTGTGGGGAGGTATTCTACTTAGTTGTTATTGTTAAAATTGTTTTTTTGACTTGGCAGTAACCACTCCCCTCCCTCCACGGGAGGGGCAGGGGGTGGGTCTTACTTATCCGTTCCGAACTTGTAGATGGTCTTCTGGGTGTAGACCTCGCCGGGGCGCAGAACCACAGGGGGGAAGTACGGACGGTTGGGGCTGTCGGGGAAGTGCTGAGCCTCGAAGCAGAGAGCCGAGCGGCGGGGAGCCGTGGCGCCGTGCTGCAGGGGATAGCCGGTGGCCCAGTTGTCGCTGTAGAACTGCACGCCGGGTTCGGTGGTCCACACCTCCATGGTGCGTCCGCTGACAGGTTCTGTCATTTCGGCAGCCAACGACAATTCTCCGGGTTCCTGCTTGTTCAGTACGAAGCAGTGGTCGTAGCCGGCACCGTTCTTGATTTGTACGTCGTCGGCGTCGATGTCCTGTCCCACGGGCTTCGGTGTGCGGAAGTCGAATGGCGTGCCGTCTACCTTCAGGATTTCACCCGTAGGAATGCTGGTGTCGTCGATGGGGATGAAGTGGTCGGCATTGATGCGCAGCACGACGTTCGTGGCCTCTGGCGTGGGGTTCTGGATGCCGCAGAGCGAGAAGTATCCGTGGTGAGTCATGTTCACGATGGTCTTCTTGTTCGTCATGCCGCGGTAGTCGATGACCAGTTCGTTGTCATCGGTCAGTGTGTAGCGCACCGTCATCTTCAGTTCGCCGGGGAATCCCTCTTCGTAATAGGCAAAGGTGTAGCGCAGCACCAGTTCGCGCTCGTTCACCTGCTCAGCGTCCCAAACCCGTGCATGTGCGCCGGTGGGGCCTCCGTGGAGCGAGTTGGGGCCGTTGTTGATAGCCAGTGAGTACTCCTTGCCGTTCATTACGAACTTGCCTTTGCAGATGCGGTTGCCGTAGCGTCCGATCAGCGTAGAGAGGAAGGGCTCGGGGCTGCTGACCACGTCCTTTATGTTGTCGTGTCCCTGGATGACGTTGGCATATTTGCCGTTGCGGTCGGGTACCATAATAGACACAAGAGCACCACCATAGTTGGTGATGTCTACTTCCATTCCATTTTCATTCACGAGGGTGTACAGGTCGGTCTCTTTGCCCTGCACTGTTGCCTGAAAGTCTTCGCGCTTCAGACCCGAAATGTGTTGTGGTGTCATCGTTTTTAAGAGTTAAGTTTAATGAATGCAAGGGCAAACTTAACAAAAACTTTCGATGTGTGCAACGTTTCGGGCCAAAAAGTACGAAAGTTTAATCTATTTTTGCAAAAAACGGAGCAGGTCGGCCACGATAAAGGTGGAACCTCCCACGAATATGAAGTCCTCGGGGCGTGCATCGCGCAATGCAGCCTGGTAGGCTTCGGCCACGGTGGGGTAGGGCGTGCCATCGAGGCCGATTTCGTGCCCCAGGGCGGCTATCTCCTGTGCCGTCATGGCGCGCCGCACCGATGCCTGGGCAAAATAATAGGTGGCTTCGGTGGGGAAGAACGAGAGCGAACCGCGCACGTCCTTGTCGGCCACCATGCCCAGCACTATCCGCAGGTGTGCATGGTGCATGCTCTCCAGCTGTCGGGCGATGTACTGCAGTCCGCCGGGGTTGTGGCCGGTGTCGCAGACGACGGTGGGAGTCTCCTGCAACTTCTGCCAGCGCCCCATGAGGCCGGTCGTCTGGCAGACCTGGGCAAAGCCCCTGTGGATGGCCTCCAGCGTTAAGGGCCCTAAGGGCTTTAAAGGCTTTAAGAACTCTAAGGGCTCTAAGGACTTTAAGGGCCTTAGGGTGTTTAGGGTGCTTAGGGTGCTTAGGGTTTTTAGGGCAGAGAGGATGGTGGCGGTGTTCTTCTCTTGGCAAAGGCCTCGAAGTTCGGCTTGGAAGGTGCCGAAGTGGCGAGTCTCGTAGGTGCCATCGTGCCAACTGAGAATCTCGTCCTCCTCGTCGGCAAATGTGATGGGGGCATCCATCGCCTGGGCCTTCTCGGCGAACACCTGCCGAACCGACTGGTGGCCTCCCGTTTCGCCTATCACCACGGGGATGCCGCGCTTGATGATGCCAGCCTTCTCGCTTGCGATTTTTTCCAACGTGTCGCCCAGCAGTTGGGTATGGTCCAGACTGATGTTGGTGATGACGGAGAGCAGGGGGGTGATGATGTTGGTGCAGTCGAGGCGTCCCCCGAGGCCCACCTCAACGACGGCTATGTCCACCCGTTGCTCTTCGAAGTACTTGAAAGCCAAAGCTGTGGCCAGTTCGAAGAACGAGGGGTGCAGGGGCTCGAAGAAAGGACGTTCCTGCTCCACGAAGTCGATGACGCGCTGTTGGGGAATCATCTCTCCGTTGACCCTGATTCTTTCGCGGAAGTCCACCAGATGCGGACTCGTGTACAGGCCGACCCTGTAGCCCGCCGCCTGCAAGATGGCGGCCAGCGTGTGGCTGACGCTGCCCTTGCCGTTGGTGCCGCCCACGTGGATGGTATGGTACGCCTGGTGCGGATGGCCGAAGTGCTCGTCCAGCCGGTGGGTGTTCTCCAGTCCCTCCTTATACGCTCCGGCCCCGATGTTCTGGAACAAGGGGGCTATGTTGAAGAGGTAATCGATGGCTTCCTGATAATTCACTTTTATCTTTTGATTTTTATCTTTTAGCTAAAGATGCTCTTGAACTTTTCGAATATCCGGCTGCGGCACGATTCGCTGGGACGGAAGTTGTCGCTCTTGGCAAACCGTTCCATGGCCTGCTTCTCGTCGCGGTTGAGCGCTTCGGGGATGTAGACGCTGATGTGCACGATGAGGTCGCCCACGCCATAGCCGTAGCCCTGTACGGCGGGCAGACCCTTGCCGCGCAGGCGCACCACCTTGCCAGGCTGTGTGCCCGGTTCTATCTTGATGCGTGCCTTTCCGTCCAGTGTGGGAATCTCCACCATGCCGCCCAATGTTGCCGTGGGTACGTCGAGCAACAGGTTGTAAACCAGGTTCTGCTCCTCGCGCACGAAGTCCTTGTGCGCCTGCACCTCGATGAACACCTGTATGTCGCCCGGTATGCCGTTGTGCTTGCCCGCATTGCCCTTTTGGGGTACGGTCACCACCATGCCGTCGGCCACTCCGGCGGGTATCTTCACCTCGATGACCTCTTCGCCCGTCATGACACCTTCGCCGCCGCACTTCGTACATTTGTTCTTGATGGTGTGTCCCTCGCCGTTGCAGGTGGGACAGGCCTGCTGCGTCTGCATGCGGCCGAACATCGAGTTGACGGTCCTCACCGTGTAGCCCTTGCCGCCGCAGGTGGGGCAGGTCTGCGTCTGTCCGTCCTCCGAGCCGCTGCCGTGACAGTGGTCGCAGGTCACGGCCTTCTTCACCTTGAACTTCTTCGTTACGCCCGTGGCCACTTCGTTCAGGGTCAGGCTCACCTTCAGCCTGAGGTCGCTGCCGCGATGCACCTGCTGTCCACCGCGAGCGCCGCCGAAGCCGTTGCCGCCGAAGCCGCCGAAGTTGAACTCGAAGCCGCCGCCTCCCATGCGTCCGCCGAAGATGTCGCCGAACATCGAGAAGATGTCGTCCATGTTCATGCCTCCGCCCGAGTAACCTCCGCCCATGCCGTTCAGTCCTTCGTGGCCAAACTGGTCGTATCGGGCACGCTTCTGTTCGTCGTGCAGTACGTCGTAGGCCTCAGCCGCCTCCTTGAACTTCTCCTCGGCCTCCTTGTTGCCGGGGTTGCGGTCGGGGTGGTACTTGATGGCCATCTTCTTATACGCAGCCTTTATTTCCTGTGGTGTGGCGTCTTTCTTGACGCCCAGCACCTCGTAGTAATCTCTTTTTGCCATGTCTCTCGGTTATTTAGATGCCAACAACAACTTTAGCGAAGCGCAGAACCGTATCGTTCAGCATATATCCCTTTTCGGTGCAGTCGATGACCTTTCCCTTCAGGTCCTCCGTCGGAGCGGGGAACTGGGTCACCGCCTCGTGGAAGTCGGTGTTGAAGTCGGCGCCCTCGGTCTTCATCTGCGTCACGCCCTGGGCCTCCATCACCTTGAGGAACTTCTTGTAAATGAGGTCGACACCCTCCTTCACGGCCTCGACGTCCTCGGCTGTCTGCATGTGAACGAGTGCACGCTCCAGGTCGTCGATGACGGGCAGCATGGCCTCCAGCACCTTGCGTCCGCCGTTCAGTATGAGTTCGGCCTTCTCCTTGACGATGCGCTTGCGGAAGTTGTCGAACTCGGCCTGCTTGTACAGGCGTTCCTTCTCCAGTTCAGCTATGCGCGCCTCGGCCAGTGCCAGTTTGTCTTCCACGGTCTCCTCGGCGTCCTGCGTCTCGTCCGTAGCCTCGGTCTCCTTCGTGCTTACGTTCTCCTCTGTGTTCTCTGTCATCTCTGCGCTCTCTGTGCTTGCAGTGTTCTCTGCGTTCACAGTGTTTTCTGTGCTATTTTCTTCTTTCATGATGTATTTTATGTATATTATTACGCTTTTTCTCTTACAAAAACCTTGCCAATGCACCCCTCTGCCGATTCTTTTTCTGTTTTTCCCCTCGAAACAAATCTGCGGCACATAATGCCTCCTTCGCGTGTGCTTGCGCGTGCGTATAATAAATAATAAGGTATGCCAAATTCCTCCTTATGTCGCCTGGATTCAGACTGTCTTATTTTAAATAAGGTTGACACCAAAAGTTTGAAAAAGTATGGTGAAACAACCAAAAGAAAGCCGCTATGCGAAAGACGCCAATC